>ERZ772971.64-NODE-64-length-64532-cov-5.227321_pt1 | contig 64532 bp, 41 predicted proteins | sample MGYA00511943_ERZ772971 | MGnify/ENA primary metagenome ERZ772971 (study PRJEB29015, sample SAMEA2737929) | human oral metagenome | biome: human oral; feature: human-associated habitat; material: dental | place: China | collected 2144 ... | reverse complement strand
GCCTGATGTCAACACTCGTTGGCAAGCCCCTTTCTTCCGCCGGATGCCTCCGGAGCGTCGACAGATCGCTTCTGACGGCCTGGCATGCCCTGTGTACCCCCCTTGCGACACCGGCTGCAGTTCCCGCTGGCCCCACCCCCAGGCAGGCCCCATAATCTCCCGTTCATCGGGAGACTTCCCCCGCCCATGCCCACCCAGCTCACCCAGGCGCCTGCCCCCGGCGCCCGTGTCCTCATTCGCGACGAAGAAGGGCTCGTCCAGCGTGCCGAGTGGGAACGGCAGTAAGGTGTGGACGTATCCAGGTGACCTGATCCGGTCGACCTAACCCAGATGGCCTAATCCGGTTGACCACTGGTGTGACAGCTTCCTCGCCGCACATCGCTGTCCCTGCTGCAATGCCCGGGTTGTTTCCCCTCAACCCCACAGGCATGCATCATGACCGACAGCGATGACATCAAGGCCCGTGCGTCTTCGCCCGCCACCCGCGCAGCAAAGGCCGACAGGGAAGAATCCCCGGCCCGGAAAAAGCGCAGGCAACGCAGGAAGCGCCACAGTCACGACCAGTATTTCAAGAGCCTCATCATCCAGTACCCCCGCGAGGCCATCCGGCTGTTCGACCCGAAGCGTGGCGCTCTGCTGGACGACAGTGTCGTCATCACGCCCATTCGGCAGGAGCTGCCGGCAGACCGGCTGGGCGAGCGCTTTCATGAACTTGACGTGCCCCTGGAGATTCGCTGGCCCGACGGACGGCGCAAGGCGATCATCATCATGATCGAGCAGCAGACCGTGCCCAGCCGCTTTCGCCTCAAGAAGATGGCCATCTACTATCTGCTGCTGTCGGAACTCTGCAAGACCGACGCGATTGTGCCGGTCACGGTATTTCTGCACCGTGGCCGCAACATCCCGGAGCAGCTCGACATGATGGTGGATGACGACCGGTTCATGTGGTTTCGCTATGTGTCGGTGGTTTTGCCAGACTGGCAGGCCATCGACCACATCGACACCGACAACGTGGTCGAGCAGGTGCTGCTGACCACCATGTCCGGCAAGGGGCTGGACAGGGTCGACATCGTCGGCAGGGCCATCCGCAACCTGATCCGGCTGGAGAAGGACATCGATAACGTACTGAATTTCGAGAAGTTCATCCGCGCCTACGCACAGCTTGACGCGGAAGAAGAGCGCCGGTACAAAGAGATCTATGCACAGGAGGACGCACACATGATGAGCGTACGGGAAGAGCTGGAGCGCAAGAGCGAACGTCGAGGCGAACGCCGTGGCCGTCGGATCGGCCGCGAAGAGGGCCGTGAGGAAGGCCGTGCCGAGGGTCGCGAGGAGGGCCGCCAGAATGCGCGGCAGACCCTGATCAGCCTGCTGACCGCCAAGTTTGGCGCCTCGGCGGCTGGGGTGCTGGACCGGGTGGAAGCAGGCAGCCAGGAGCAGCTTGCGCGCTGGACGCTGGCGGTGCTCACCGCCAACACGCCGGAGGAGGTGTTCCGGCTGCAGTGAGCCATACGGGTCGATGTCGTACAGGATATGGGTCTCGTCGCTTGGGTATTGTCGTGTCAGGGACGACCATGATCTGTTCATCGTGGCCGGTTACAGGGGCGCATCGGCCTATGCGGCCGCGTTCAGCAGGGAGGAGGATGCTGGCGTGACCGAAGATTTCGAACAGGCCGAACGCTGCCTGCTGCTGGTGGCGGCCACCCGTGCCAAGCGGTATCTGGCGGTGCTGCAGCGATCATGACATTCGCACGGGAGCTGATTGCCCTGCATCCCCTGGTTGCCGTCCGTGAGGCCATGCAGGCAGCCAGCAAATATCTTCAGGTCGCCTTTCCCGAAAAGGCTGCGGCCTTTGAAATCCCCTCATGCCAGGCGCCGGCATTCGGCGGGGTGGCGCCTGATGGGGCAGCGCCTGAGCGGGCTGCGGCGGATACGCCGTCGCCCGGCGAGCCGGCAGCCGATGCACCCTTCGGTCCTTCAGGCGACGGGCAGGGCAGCTTCTTGTGCGGTCCCTGGCTGGCGCTGTCGGTTCACGACGAGGTGTCTTGCGTTCCCGAGCAGTGCTGGCACACACCGTTGGTCGAGGACATGGCGCTGCTCGATCCGGGCAGTTACACCAGCGCGGCGGAGTGGCTGGCGGCCCAGGTGCCGCTTTGGCTGGGGGGCACCCCTGATACCTGGGAGGAGAGATGGGGGCTTGAGCCGGGGGCCCTCACGGGTGAACAGACCGGGCTGGACATGCCTGTGGCGCGTCCCGCCCTGCGTTGCCAGCTGGGGCAGGCACTTGCCGGGCATTCGGCCTTTCAGGCACTGTTGCAGGAAATGCGCTCGATGGGCAGCAGACATGTCCTGCTGCAGCATGTGCTGCATGTTCTGCACCAGCATCTGGATGGCCAGCTGCGCAGATGTGGTTTGCCCCGGGCGGAGCAGTCCCGCTTCATCGGGCTGTGGCTCGGCAGCCTGCTGGGATTGGCAGCCCATGTCTGCATGGCTCCCCGGGGCATGCCGCTGCGTGACGTCACCCCATCGGACCTGCAATGCCTGCTCCGGGTGGGGACGGTATTCCGGGTACGCAATCTGCAGCAGCTGGCTGCCGGGTTACCGGAGGATCGATCTTCCGGGGGCCGGGCCTTCCCTTGTGCCACGCCCGGCCAGGTGACGGTGGCTGGCCTGATGACGGCGATCCGGACCAGTCTGGGCGAATCATGCCGGACGGCCTTCGTCGTGACGCGCTCGGATGTGCTGCATGTCGGAATCGACAGTGCCCGGATGGAGACGCGTGGGCTGCATGGCGCGGGTGTTTTGCCGCAAGCCTGGGGTTTTCCGCCGAGGGTGTCGTCCCGCCGGCGGAGCGCTGTGCCCCAGATGGTCATTCACGCACCAGTTCTGGAGGTATACGGCCGGATGAAGCCGTGGTCACAGAGAAATCTGCGTGAATTCATTGGCCGCTTCCGGCACGACCCGCTGTCGCCGGCTTTCCGGTACGAGCGCCCCCGCCGGGCTGCCCAGGAGACGTTCTGGCAGGTTCGCATCGACGAGACACTTGCCGCGGTCGTGCTCAGGCCCGTCAGGGGCCGTATTTTTCATCTGCTCTGGGTGGGGGAGTATGACTCTGCCGACATGTGGGCATGGTCTCACCGTGTGTCGGTGCATCCGGATCTGGGCAGCATCCAGGTCTGGGAACTGCGCGATGAGGATGGTTGGGTCATCGACTGGAATGTCCGCGCGACCGACGGCCTGATCTACGGTCATTATGCCACTGCCCCTTACGATGACGTGGAAGACGAAGATGGGGCTGACGCGGTATCGATGGTGCCCGTGCGGCGGGAGGTATCAGGGTTCTGTGCGCCCAGACGGGCGAATGATCTCCTGAATGCGTTGCGGCCACCTCCGGTCCTTGGCCGGCTTTCCGACCGGCAGGTCCGGGCACTCGGTGTGCCCGGGATGCTCATCCGGGAAGTGCGGGCGATCTGTACCGGCAGTGATCTCGATGGCGTCGAGAGGCTTCTGCCCCGCGAGGCGTTCGAGGCACTGTGCATGGTCGCTGCCGGTTGTTCACTGCGGGACACGTACATCGCGCTGTATGGACGCGATATCCTGGCTCCGGAGGCCGGTGCCGCTGCAGATGAGATGCGGGAGCAGACCGCAGGTGCTGCGGCAGATGATGCAGCCGGACACGCAACCGGTGTCGCACCAGGGGATGCCACGGGTCCGGATGGTGACTCCTCTGCAGATGGTTTTCATGATATGCCGACACCGACGGCGGTACCACCGGTCGATATCGACGATTTCGATGCCGCCGTCATGCGCGAAGGGCTTCGGCGGGATTTCGTGGTTGTCACGGCGGACACCGTGCTCGACAGGCTGCTGGGGGCATCGCAGGCACCCTGGCGCATCATGCTGCATCCTGCGCAGCGCCGGCTGGTCGCAGGCAACCGGAACGGCCCGGTCAGGGTCCTTGGTGGGCCGGGGGTGGGCAAGACGGTGGTTGCGCTGCACCGTGCCCGCTGGCTGGCACGACATCATGGCGCGCTGCCCGGCAGGCCCGTCCTGTTCATCACGCTCAACGACGCCCAGGCTGCGGACACGCGCCGTGATCTGGCCCTGCTGTGCTCCCCTGCCGAATTCGGAAAAATTCTGGTCGTCAGCGTCCACAGTGAATTTCCAGGGCGGGATGAGGGCGAGCGGGCAATCCCGTCGCAGGGTGTCCATTACCCGGGGGGCTTTCGCGCCGTGGTGGTCGATGAGGCGCAGGACATCGACAGTATCGGGTGGCAATACATCCGCCGCATCATGCTGCAGAACAGCAAGGACCTGTTCATCGCCGGTGATCTGCATCAGAGCGTTTACGGACCTCCGGCCGTGCTGGGCGCTGAAGACATCGACGCATGCGGACGCAGCCATGCGCTGAGGGTCGACTACCGCCAGGGGGAGGAGATTCGTGCCCTGGCTGTTTCCGGATTCAACGGAAGGCTGCTGGACGACAGCTTGCTGGGCTACCGGTCGGTTGCGCATGGGGGGCTTCCCCTGGTCATCGATTCGCCGTCACTGGAGGAGGATGTCTTCTGCATCCAGCAGGTCCTGCGCCAGCACCGGGTCGCCATGACGGGCTCGCTGAGCTCGGCTGAATGGGAAAAACAGTTTCAGCGACGTGTCTGTGTGATTGCACGCCAGCCCCTGACCGTGCACAAGGCGCTTGACCGGGCGGGCGTAGCGAATCTGTACCTGCGGTCCAGTACATCCAACAGCGACGATCACCCGGGTATTCGCGTCTGTCGCATGAGCAGCCGTCTCAAGGGGCTGGAGTTCGACCTGGTGATTCTGGTCGATGACAGGCAGGACTTCAGTATCTCGTCGTCGGGCTCGTTGGCTGGCGTGAGCAGAACGCCCTGTCTGTCCAACCGCTGCATGCTGCTGGTGGCCTCTTCCCGCGCCAGACGGGGGCTGGTGGTGCTGCGGCGGGTTGAATGAAGGGGGCGTGCGCACTGTGTTGCCGGCGCATGGGGATGTCCCGGGCGCTGGATTGTTGTTCCGAGTTGACATAGGATATACACGGCAACATGTGTATCCCCGGAGGCTTCATGCAGGTTGGTAATAAGTGGGTAAGCAGTCTGGCTGTTCGGCTGCCTGCGGCGGGCGTGGAGCTTCTGCAGCTGCGCGAAGGCGACAGTATCGACATCGTGGTGGATGGCTCCCGTGAGCTGGCCGTTTGCAAGCAGGAGGGCGTCGAAGGGATGATGAAGCGTTTCGAGAAGTTCCGCGGAAGGCTGCCGCCAGATTTCCATTTCAGTCGTGAAGAGGCCAATGGACATCTGGGCCATTCCCGCTTCTGACGTTCCCTTATGCGCTCTGAAGACATTCTCGAACTGATCGCCAACGGCGAGAATTCAGCCGTTGAGTTCAAACGCGATGACCTGCGCCCTGAGCAGCTCGCCCGGGAAATCGTGGCACTTGCCAATTTCCAGGGCGGCCGGGTGCTGTTGGGGGTTGAAGACGACGGTACCATCAGCGGCATCCAGCGCCCGGATCTGGAGCACTGGGTGATGGATACGGTGTTCAGCAGGCATGTGCATCCGCTCATCCTGCCCTTCTGTGAAGAGGTGGCCATGCCGGATGGCAGGCGTGTGGCCATCGTGTCCGTGACGCAGGGCACTTCCAAACCCTACGTCCTTCGCCATAACGGCCGGGAAGATATTTATATACGGGTAGGCAGTACTTCCCGGCTGGCCACCCGTGAACAGCAGGCGCGGCTCTTCGAAAGCGGTGGCCTGCTGCATGCCGAGCTGCTGCCGGTGTCCGGGACACGACTCTCCAGCCTCGATCAGGTGCGTCTGGCGGATTATCTGGTCAACTATGCCGGTGACGAGGCGCCGCCGGACAGCGAAGCCGGCTGGCTGGAGCGCCTCACGGGGCTCGGACTGATGGTGGCACAGGCTGGCAGTGCACCTGTCTGCACCATTGCAGGTCTCGTTCTGTTCGGGCGCTGGCCGCGCCACAGTCTGCGCCAGGCAGGCATACGCTGGATGTCTTTTGCGGGTCCCGACATGGACTATCAGGCGCAGGACGACACCGAAATCGACGGTCCGCTGGTGCCGCTCTGGTCCAGTGAGCCGGGGCAGGGCAAGCGCCTGCTGGAGCACGGTCTGGTGGACAGAGTGCTCGACCGGATGAAACCCTTCATTTCCCGCGACAACAATTTCCTTACGGATGGTACCCGACGGGAAACGGTGGCGTTCTATGCGCGGGACGCACTGCGCGAGGCCATCCTGAATGCCCTGATCCATCGCGACTGGACGCGCGCACTGGAGGTGGAGATCGTCAACTATGTGGACCGCATCACCGTCACCAGCCCTGGTGCACTGACCAATTCAATGACGCTGGAAAAGATGCTGGCCGGCCAGCGCTCGCCACGCAACCCGGTCATCACCGGGATTATGCGTGACTACCGCTTGACGGATACGCGCGGGATGGGCGTGCGACGCAAGATCGTACCGTTGACGCGCCAGTGGAGCGGCCGTGACGCCGAATTCGAAGCCACCGAAGATTTCGTGCGGGTGACGCTGCCTTCTGCGCCACGTCCGGCGTAGGGCGTGTCATCATGGACCCAGAGCAGCCAACAAAATCGGTCGGAGGCAGGATGGGGCGTGCCTGCCGATGGCAGGGTTTCGTTAGCCGATCCTGTTCCGTCAGAATCGCCTGAAATGTCGCCAAACATCGATCTCCATGCCCACTCCACCCGTTCCGACGGCACGCTGACGCCCACGGCGCTGGTGCAGCGCGCCCGGGCCAATGGAGTCGATGTGCTGGCGCTGACCGATCACGACAGCGTGGACGGCATTGCCGAAGCGGCGCAGGAAGCAGGATGCCCCGAAAATGACGACCTTTCTGCTGCATCAGATGGGCTTCCTGCTGCGACGGCAAGCGCGGGCGGGCCGCCTGTGTGCCAGCCACCGTTCAGGCCGCTGGTCTTCATTCCCGGCGTCGAAATCTCCGTTACCTGGGCAGGTCACACCATCCACATCGTCGGCCTGCGCATCGACCCGGCCAACGCTGCGCTGCAGGCCGGCCTGTCAGCCAACCGCGACGGCCGCAGCATGCGCGCCCGCGAGATCGCTGCCGCGCTGGAACGGCACGGCGTGCCCGGCGCCTACGAAGGCGCGCTGCGTTTTGCGGCCAATCCCGGTCTCATCGCCCGCAGTCACTTCGGCCGCTATCTGGTGGCGCAGGGTATCTGCAGCTGCCAGCGCGAGGTGTTCGACCACTGGCTGGTGGAGGGCAAGCCCGGCTTCGTGCCGCAGCGCTGGGCGTCGCTGGCCGATGCCGTGGGCTGGATTCGCGGGGCTGGGGGCACGGCGGTGCTGGCGCATCCGGGCCGTTACCAGCGGCTGGACGAAACCCGGCTCTGGGCGCTGGCCGAAGACTTCGTGGCCGCCGGGGGCGAGGCCATCGAGGTGGTGGCGGGTGGGCATGGCCCGGAGGAGATGGCCCGCTTTGCGCGCTGGGCAAGGCGGCTGTGCATCCGGGCATCGCGCGGCTCCGACTTTCACGATCCGGCCGAGAGCCGCTGCGATGTGGGGCAGGCGCCCCCCTTGCCGCCGGGGCTGGTACCTGTGTGGACGGACTGGCCGGAGGTGCAGGCGCGGGTGCATCAGCGCGAGTGATGACGCATGCGTCCTCGTGCATGGCCCGCAGGCCGTGTGGGGCCAGGCTGCCTGGTTTCCGAAACTGTTGCAGAATGTCCCCATTTTGACGCCTGGCTGAATGCAGCCGACCACGGGCTCTACGGCTCTGCCGGAGACCTTGCTGCTCTGCCGGCCCCTGCATCCCCCCCTTGCCGGGTCTGACCATGCCACGGCTTCGTTGCTCACCCTTTCACTCTTGTCGATGTGGCGTCCGCGCCGCCGCCACATCAGGAGGTACGCCATGAAGAGAATCGAAATCCACCCCGTCAACCCCCAGCCGCGCCTGATTGGCCAGGTGGCGGCCCAGTTCCAGACCGGCGCCCTGGTGGCGCTGCCCTCCGACGCCAGCTATGTGCTGGCCTGTCATCTGGAAGACAGGCAGGCGGTCGACCGGCTGCGGCAGGTGCGTGGCATCGACGACAGACACCTGCTCACGCTGATGTGTCGTGACCTGTCGGAGCTGTCGCAGTATGCGCAGGTGGACAACCGCCAGTTCCGCTTCCTGAAGGAGTGGACGCCGGGGGCCTACACGTTCATTCTGCCGGCCACGCGCGAGGTACCCCGCCGGCTGATGCATCCGTCACGCAAGACGCTGGGCCTGCGGGTACCGGATGCGCCCATCGTGCTGGCGCTGCTGGCCGAGCTGGGGGCGCCGCTGCTGTGTGCGTCACTGATCCTGCCGGGTGACGAAAATCCGCTGTCCGAGCCGGATGACATCGCGGACCGCATCGGCAAGCGCATCGATCTGCTGGTCGATGGCGGGGCGGGTTCGCTGGAGGCCACCAGCGTCATCGACGTGACCGGGGACGAGCCCGTCATCCAGCGGGTGGGGCTGGGGCCGGTGGAGGCGATGCTGCGCTGAGCACCGGTTCTGTGTTCACTGTCCGCGCCGTGCTGCCCGACAGAAGAGCAGATGCGTCTGCGCGCGGATCCTTGTTCGCACGAGGCTTCGGGGCCTGCGCGCGGGGCGTGCTTCGTACATGTGTTCTGCCGGCAGCATAGAATCACGGGTTCGTGAACAAGGCCGGCTCGCCTTCATGACGCATGAACGGCCTCCGGATCCCGGCAAACCCGCAGGCCGCGGTTGCCTCGTTTCGTTTACTCCCTCTGCCGCACGGCGCCCCATCCTCCATCATGTCATCCACCACGCCCTCCCTGCCTCGCGTCCTCACCGGCATCACCACCACCGGCAGTCCCCACCTGGGCAACTACGCCGGCGCCATCCGGCCGGCCATCGAGGCCAGCCGGGATCCGGGCGTGGACAGCTTTTTCTTCCTGGCCAATCTGCATGGGCTGATCAAGTGTCCGGAACCCGACCGCATCCAGCGCTCGACACTGGAAATCGCTGCCTGCTGGCTGGCGGCAGGGCTGGATCCGGAGCGGGTGACCTTCTACCGGCAGTCCGATATTCCCGAAATTCCCGAGCTGTGCTGGTACCTGACCTGCGTGACGGCCAAGGGGCTGCTCAACCGCGCGCACGCCTACAAGGCGGCCAACGACAGGAACCGCGAGGCCGGTCTGGACCTGGATGCCGACGTGACGGCGGGCCTGTATATGTATCCGGTGCTGATGGCGGCCGACATTCTGGCCTTCAGTGCCAACCGGGTGCCGGTGGGGGCCGACCAGATCCAGCATCTGGAAATCGCCCGTGACGTGGCGCAGCGCTTCAACCATCTGTATGGCGAGACGCTGGTGCTGCCGCAGGTGCAGGTGGACGAGAGCCTGGGCACGCTGCCGGGGCTGGATGGCCGCAAGATGAGCAAGAGCTACAACAACACCATCCCGCTCTTCATTCCGCGTGCGCAGCTGCAGAAACTCATTGCCGGCATCGTGACGGATTCGCGCCAGCCGGGCGAACCGAAGGACACTGAAGGTTCGGCGCTGTTCACGCTGTACGCCGCCTTTGCCACGCCGGAGCAGACGGCCGCCTTTGTGCGTGCCTACGAGGAGGGCATTGGCTGGGGCGATGCCAAGCAGCAGCTGTTCGAGCTGCTCGACGGTGTGCTCACGCCCATGCGCGAAAGATACGAGGCACTGGTGGCCGATCCGGCCGGCATCGAAAAAACACTGCTGCGTGGTGCGGAGAAGGCGAGGGTGGAGGCGCGCCGGCTGCTGGATGCGGTGCGTCACGCGGTGGGCATCCGTTCGCTGGTGGGGGCGGTGCCGGTGGTGGGTGGTGCAGGAACCGGGGATGCTGCAACGGCTTCACCGGCGACGGGCGGCACGCCAGCCTCGCAAACCATCGGCGGCGCGACGGCAGGAGATGCCTCTGCGTCCGGGAATGCCGAAGCCGTCCGGAAACCGGTGCGCAAGCCCATTCTCAAGCAGTACCGCGAAAAGGATGGCCAGTTCTATTTCAAGCTGCAGCAGGGTGAGGGTGCGCCACTGCTGCAGAGCCTTGGATTCAGGGATCCGAAGGCATGCGGCGCGGTCATTGCCGCCCTGAAGGCGGCACCCGAAACATGGGCCGAGCAGCAGCCGTATCTGGAGCCGGTGGCCGACGAGATGCATCAGGCCGTACGGGATGCGCTGACGGCCTTGAATGACGAGTAAAAGGAGGGAGAAGGCACTCGCTGGGGACGCTACACCACCCCCGTCAGCTCCCGCTTCTTCAGATAATCCGCCACCTTCTGCGGCGGAATGGCGGCGCTGATGAAGTGCCCCTGCATCATCCGGCAGCCCAGTTCGCGCAGGGCCTGCATTTCCTGGGCGGTTTCCACGCCTTCGGCAATCACCTGCAGCTTGAGTTTTTCGGCCAGGGTCATGATGGCCTGCATGATGGCGGAGTTGCCCCTGTCGTCCGGCAGGCCACGGATGAAGCCCTGGTCGATCTTCAGGCCACTGACCGGCAGGTTGCGCAGGTAGGAGAGCGAGGCATAGCCGGTGCCGAAATTGTCGATCATCACCTGTACGCCCAGTTTGCGCAGCACGGTCATCTGGGCGATGGTGCGGCTCGATGCCTCGATCAGCGTGTTTTCGGTCAGCTCCAGACGCAGCAGTTCGGGCCGGATGCGGAATTCCTCCAGCATGCCCTTGAGCTGGGCCAGAAAACCTTCTTCGTTGATCTGGTTGGGGGAGATGTTCACCGACACCACCAGGTTGCCGTAGCGCTGCGCGTCCAGCTGCTGGCGGTCCTGCAGGGCGCGGCGGATGGTCCAGATGGCCAGCTGCTTCATCACGTTGCTCTGCTCGGCCGCGGGCAGGAACTGGTCGGGCAGCAGCAGGCCCTGCGTGGGATGGCGCCAGCGGATCAGCCCTTCCATGCCCACCACCTGCAGGTCGAAGCTGGAAATCACCGGCTGGTAGTGCAGTTCCACTTCTCCGCGTTCGATGGCCGACGGAAATTCGCTGCTCAGCTGCACCTGGGCGACACGGGCCGATTTCAGGTTGGCGCTGTAGAAACGCACGTCGTTGCGGCCTTCGGATTTCACCGTGTACATGGCGGCGTCGGCACACTTGATCAGGGTGGCGGCGTCGTTGCCGTGCTGGGGCGAGAGGGCCACGCCGATGCTGGCCGACAGGAAATGGGCGCGCTCCTGCAGGATGAAGGGGCGCTCCACCGCCGCCAGCACCTTGCGGGCGATCATTTCCACTTTTTTCGGGTCGGTCTGGTTGTCCAGCAGCAGGATGAATTCATCCCCACCCACCCGACTGGCGATGTTGCCGGGGCCGATGGTGTCACGGAAGCGCCGCGACACTTCCACCAGCACCTGGTCACCGGCCTGGTGGCCGAGGGTGTCGTTGATGGCCTTGTAGCGGTCCAGATCGATGTAGAGCACGGCCACCGGCGTTTTCCTTTCCAGCCGGGCATCCAGTTTTTCGGAGAGGAATTTCCGGTTGGGCAGGCCGGTCAGGGCGTCGTGCTGCGAGGCGCGGCGCAGCTGGGCTTCCAGCCGTTCACGCTGGATGTACTGCGACAGCAGGCGTGACAGTACGTGGGCCAGTTCCTTCACCAGCGGGTTGGGCTCGAAGGTCTGCGCCGAAAAGAACAGCAGGGCCGACAGGGGTTTGGCATCGGCGCCATCCTTGATGGGGGCGAGCAGGGCGGCTTTCAGGCCCAGCTGTTCCATCTGGTAGCGCGACGAGAATTCCGCCACGCTGGCCGTGAGGCTGCGCATCCACAGCTCGGTGCCCTGGGTCAGCACCAGCGATTCGGGTGAATTGCCCAGCAGAACGGTTTCATCGCCCAGGCCCTCGAACATGGGCTGTACCGGCGGCATGCCCCATTTTTCCCGGATGCACACCCGCGAACCTTCGCTGGCGGGGCGGATGTGAATGCCGCCCACCCAGTTCAGGGTTTCGCAGACGAGCTGGATCACGCCCTTGAGCACCACCGATTCATCCTGGCCGCGGTTGTCCTGGATGAGCTTGACGATGTCCGATTCCAGCCGCAGCAGCAGGTTCTGGTGGGCCTCGCGGGTCACATCACGACCCACGCCGCGGTAGCCGACCAGCCGTTTTTCGGTGAGGGTCCTGCCATCCTGTTCGACCTTGATTTCTTCGAACATCGGCTGGCCCGACAGCGACAGGGTGAAGAGCTTGTTGCTCTTGGTCAGCACGCCGAATTCGAAGTCGCGGATGCGCCTGCCCTGCATCAGGGTTTCCTGCAGCCAGCGCCAGCCGGCGTTGGCATCCTGCAGCAGGGCCTGGCGCGCCTGCTGCAGGTGTTCGGGCCGGATCTGGGCGGGTTCTTCGGTCACGCGCTTTTTTGTCCGGGCCGGGGCCGTGCCTTCGCGCTGGCGGCGGGCTTCGCGGGCATCGTTGGCCAGCTGCTGGGCCAGCTGCATCTCGCCGGCCCAGGGGATGTCGATGGTGGTCAGGTCCCAGAAGCCGTGGCCGCGCATGTCGCGTGCCCAGTCCCGCAGTTCGGCCGGAATCTGGCTGGAGATCTTGCGGATGCGGAAGTCCGGACCCAGCTCCCAGTCCCAGTCGGCACTCAGCTCGGTCAGGGCGTGGTATTTGTTCCGTTCCGAGGCCAGCTGCTCCTCGCTGTGCTTGCGCTCGCTGATGTCCTGCGCCACACCGGCCAGACGCACCACGTCGCCGTGTTCGTCCACGTCGGGCGTGCCCACCCAGCGCACCCAGACGACATTGCTGCCGTCCTTCACATAGCGGAATTCCAGGTCGATGCGCTCGTGCCTGGCCAGCGCATGACGGTGCTGTTCCTGAAAGCGCTTCTGGTCCTCGGGGTGCACGCAGATGAAGAAGGCCTGCTGCGAGACGGGGCCGTGGGCCTTTTCCAGTCCGAACACGTCCGAGGCGCCATCACTCATGTGAATGCGGCGGGCCTTCTGGTCCCACACCCAGGAGCCGATGTGCGCCAGCCCCTCGGCCAGGCCGTACTGGGCCTGCAGTTCGGCCAGCTGGCGGTTGATGCGCTTCTGCTCGCGCAGATCCTCGGAGGCGTTGAGCAGGGCGTAGGCAAACAGGGTCAGGGCAAACAGGGCAACCGGCGCCATGTAGAAGAGATAGCCCGACATCCATTCCGGATAGAGCCGCCCGCCCAGCACGATGAGCACGGCCACCGCGCTGGGCAGCACGAACAGCAGCAGACGCCGGCGCAGGGTGCGCAGGTTTGCATAGAATCGCGGCAGGGCAGAGGTGGCCACGTCAGAAAACTCCGTGAGACGGGGGCAGGACGGCGGGCACCCTGATCGGGGAGGTGCCGGCCCCGGCGGTCACCGGCGTGTCCGGAAACACAGTCGTGAACTCAGTCATGAACGAAGAAACGCAATGCCGGGATGCGGCCCCGCATCCCGGCCACGAATGGTGCAGCCGGGCGATGGCCGGTGCCGGACCGGATGCGGACGGCCCCTCGCCGTGGGTGGCGCGCTGGCTGCCGGAAGTGGCGGCCATGGCCGGGCGGGGCAGGCTGCTGGACTTTGCCTGTGGCCGGGGGCGGCATACCCGGCTGGCCAGCGAACGCGGATATGCGGTGCTGGCGGTGGACCGGGATCCGGCCTGTCTTGCGCTGAACCAGCTGCCCGGCGTCGAGGCACGCACGACCGATCTGGAGGCCGATGCGTGGGAGTGGGGCGCGGAGCGCTTTGCGGTCATCGTCATTACCCGGTATCTGTTCCGTCCGAGGCTGGATCTGCTCCTGGCGCGGCTGGCCGATGGCGGCTGCCTGATCTACGAAACCTTCGCGCAGGGTCACGGGCGCTATGGTAGGCCGTCGCGTCCGGCGCACCTGCTGGCGGCCGACGAATTGTTTGCCGCGGCCCGACGGGCGGCCTTGCGTGTCTGTGCATTCGAACAGGGGATGCTGGAGGCGCCGCGCCCGGCCGTCATCCAGCGCATGGTGGCCTGGCGCAGCACCCGGCCGCAGCGGCTGCGCTGACGCGTGTCATGGACGAATGAGCCCATGACACGCCCTGATGGCAATCTTCACAATGCGCCCGACGCCGGCCGGTCGCTGCGCTAGAATGGGCGGCACGGTTTTCCTGGCGCTCCGGCCCGGGCTGCTGCCGTCCTGCACCGTCCGGGTGCCGTGACGCGGCGCCGCGGTGTGTGCCGGGGCGCTTCTTTCGCTTTCTGCTTTGTCTTCACCCCACCATCGGGAGATGCCATCATGATGATCAAAGGCAGTCTGGTCGCGGTCGTTTCGCCGATGAAGGCGGATGGCACGCTCGACTTCGACGCATACCGCAATCTGCTCGACTGGCACATCGAATCGGGCACCAGTGCCATCGTGGCCGTGGGCACCACGGGCGAGTCGCCCACCGTCAGCGTGGAGGAGCACGCGCAGCTCATCCGCGTGGCGGCCGAGCACTGCCGGGGCCGCGTGCCGGTCATTGCCGGTACCGGGGCCAACTCCACGCGCGAGGCCATCGAACTCACCCGTCACGCCTTCGAGGTGGGGGTGGATGCCTCGCTGCAGGTGGCGCCCTATTACAACAAGCCCTCGCAGGAGGGCATGTTCCGGCATTTCACCACCGTGGCCCAGGAGGGCGGGCTGCCCGTCATCCTGTACAACGTGCCGGGCCGCACGGTGGCCGATATCTCCAACGACACGGTGCTGCGCCTGGCGGCCAACCCGAACATCATCGGCATCAAGGACGCCACGGGCGACGTGGGCCGGGGCGCATCGCTGCTGGCCCGGCTGCCGGAAGGCTTTGCCGTCTACAGCGGCAACGACGATTCCGCCCTGGCCCTGATGGCCATGGGGGCACACGGTGTCATCTCGGTCACGGCCAACGTGGCCCCGCGCCAGATGGCCGACATGTGCGCTGCCGCGCTGGCGGGTGATTTCGGCAAGGCGCTGGCCATCAACCGCACGCTCATCCCGCTGCACGAACGCCTGTTCATGGAGCCCAACCCGGTGCCCACCAAGTGGGCGCTGGCCCGCATGGGGCGCATCGCGTCGCCGGTGGTGCGGTTGCCGCTGGCGCCGCTGACCACGGTGGGCCAGACGGCCGTGCTCGATGCCCTGCAATCCTCCGGAGTTCTCGCCTGATGTCCGATTTCCTGCATCGCCCGCTGCGGGCCGCCCTGCCGGCCCTGCTGGTGCCCTCGCTGCTGCTGTCCGGCTGCACCACCGTGCGCGACGCGCTCGACGCCGACAATGTCGAGTATCGCGAAGCCCGCAGTGGCCCTGCACTGGATGTGCCGCCCGACCTGGTGGCCCCGAAGGCCGACAGCCGTTACACGCTGCCCGCTCGCGATGACAGCCAGAGCCTGTCCGACTTCAACCGCCAGCGCGACCAGGCGCAGGGCGATGAGCGGGGCGCATCCGGCGCCGGCGTCTTGCCCCAGTCGCAGCACGCGCGCATTCACCGCGAGGGGACGACCCGCTGGGTGTCGGTTCAGGCCTCGCCCGAGGAGATCTGGCCGCTGCTGCTCGATTTCTGGGCGGTGCAGGGCTTCAACCTCGAAACGGCACAGCCGAAGCTGGGCCTGATGGAAACCGAATGGGCCGAGCGTTACCAGAAGGTCGAGAACAGCGGCATTCGTGGCATTCTGGCCCGCAAGGCCGGCACCGTGTATGCCACCGGCGACCGTGACAAGTACCGCACCCGCCTGGAGCGCAACGCGCAGGGCGGTACCGACATCTTCCTGACCTACTACGGCCGGGAAGAGCAGCTGCGTGGCGCCCGGAAGGAAGATTCCATCTGGGTACCCAACGACAGCAACCGCAACGAACTGGAAGCCGAATACCTGCAGCGCATCCTGACGCGTCTGGATGCCGCCTTCGCGCACGGTGAACTGGGCCGGCGCGGCGGTGCAGCCTCCACGGCTGTGTCGGGCGCTCCGGCAGGGGCGAATGCCGGGGGCTCTGCAGGGGCTGCCGGTACCGCGGGTGCGGCAGCCGGTGCGTCGGGAGTCGGTGCGTCCGGAGCCGGTGCCGCCGCGATGGCTGGTGCCGATGCAGCGGCGCAGGGGGCGGATGGCGCCGCGGCCGATGGCCAGTCCGGAGCACGTGCCCGCATCGTGGCCGGGGCCGAAGGCCAGCCGTCGAAACTGCAGCTGCAGGACGATTTCGATCGCAGCTGGCGCGCCGTGGGCGTGGTGCTCGACCGGCTCGACTTCTCCATCGAAGACCGCAACCGCGAGCAGGGCGTCTATGACATCGTCTATGTCGATCCGCAGCGCCGCGACAGGAACCAGGGCACCTGGTCGCGCATCTTCTCGGGTGAGCGCAAGGATCTGAGCGGGCAGCACTACCAGCTGCACATCCAGGGCGAAGGCAGCCAGTCCACGGTGGAAGTCCTGCTGGCCGATGGCAAGCAGCCCAGCTCGGAAGAAGACCGCCGCGTGGCCGATGAAATCATCCGCATCCTGAACGAGAACCTGCGCTGAGGCGGGGCCAGCCCGGAGGGAAACACCCTTTGGGCGCGCCTGGCCACAAAAAACCCCACCCGTGTCGAGCAGGTGGGGTTTTTTTGTGGCTGACAGGCCGCCGGCCGCCTGTGCTGGCCGGCGATGGCCTGTCAGATCACTTGCCGGAGGCTGCCTTGGCGTCCTCGACGGCCTTGGCTGCGGCGTCCTTGGCGGCGTCGACTTTCTCACTGGCGGCGTCCTTGGCGTTGGCCGCAGCGTCCTTGGCGGCATCCATCTTGTCACCGGCGGCAGCCTTGGCATCATCCATGGCGGCGCCAGCCTTGTCCTTGGCGGCGTCCATGCTGCTGGCGGCAGCGTCCTTGGCGTTACCCGCCGCTTCCTTGGCGGAGTCGACGGCCTGCGAAGCATTCTGCTTGGCGTCGTCCAGTGCTTTCTGCGCGGCTTCGGCGGCAGGGTCCTGCTTTTCGCAGGCAACCAGGGCCAGGGCGAGCAGCGGGGCGGCGAAGATCAGTTTACGCATGGTTCGTTTTTCTCCGAAAAAATCGATACAGAGGGCAGAGGGGTGGCATGGCATGCCCACCGTGTGCCGGGCCTGCGCAGGGCCGGTACGCGGTTCATGCAAGCTTGCCTGACTGGGCAGCAAGGTTCATGAAAACAGGGGCTGTGGGCAAGGTTATTGCTCCGTGTGCCCCCGGGCAGAGCCGCTGGATCACATCCGGCACAGACCCATCAGGCCCGGCGCCATGGGTGTGACCTGTTGTCGATGGTAGCACCCGCACCACAGGGGAATGTGCCGCCGATGTTGTTCGCGCCCGACCGAACGTAAGTGAAAGGCGGGTTTGATACGTTGCGTCACGCGTGGTGCGTATCGGGCCAGCTTCCGTACCTCTGGTGTGGTATTACGTATTGGGCCAGCTTCCGCGCCTCACGCGTGGTGTGTGTAGATGCGGAAGGCGGGGCCGCGTTCCGGGTCGGGGCGGATGGGGGTGGCGGCCTCGGGATTCCAGCGGATGGTGACCCACTGCCAGGTGAACGGCGAGCCGAAGCATTCCACCCGGGTGAAGTTTTCCAGCCCGTGGGACTTGAGCAGCAGCCGGTCGGTGCGGAAGATGTGGGTGTCGCCGTGCAGGAAGGCCACCGGACCGCCGAAGTCGGCCGCAGTGGCCACGATGGCCTGGCGGGTGGCCGTCCAGCCATCGTTGCGGGCGGCCTCGAAGCCCATGTTGGCGTGGGTGGCAATGACCAGCCCCCGTGCGCCGTAGCGCTTGGCCAGCACGGCCGTCTCGGTCAGCCAGATGGCGTTGGCCTGCTGGCGCAGCGCCCAGGCCTCGCGCATGGCCGGGGTGGAGAACATGGCATTGTTGCTGCCCACCACGTGAATGGTGCAGAACTGCAGCGAACCGATGCGCCAGCGCATGTTTTCGGGCAGGCGTGGCTGGTTCAGGTCGTTGGAATCCTTCACCGACAGCTGGGTGATCATCTGGCGCTGCTGTTCGACACGCATGCGCTTCGCGCCCAGGGATTCGGGGTGGTGATAGACGTGCGTGCGCAGCCAGTGCAGCCGGTCCAGTGGCGTGCCGGGGGCGAAGGGATCGTCGGGGTCGATCCAGCCGCAGTCGGTCCATTCGTTGTCGCCGGGGGTGTAGACCAGCGGATGCTGGCTGCGGTCGAGCATCTCCAGCCGGTCGGACAGCAGGATGTCGGAGCAGCGCTCGCCCCGGCTCTTGATGTCACCCACGTGCAGCACGAACTCAAGCTCGGTATCGTCCAGCCCGGCCATGACGCGCTTGAGGCCCTGCTGGTCCAGGCGGTTGTAGGGGGTGTCACCAATGAAGCCGAAGGTGAAGGGACGGTCGTTGTGGTCGGAGGGAATGGTGCCACTGCCCCAGCCGTCGTGCGCGACGCGCTGGCCGGCGGGATGTTCCGCGGAGGCGCCCCTGGACGCTTCAGGTACATGGGCGCCACCCGGCGCCTGATGGTGCTGGCGGTGCAGGCCGTCCAGCTCGGAGAGTGCGGCGTCGCTGAAGGTGGGGGCGGGGGCATCGGCCCGGGCACTGGCCACCAGGGAGGCGGCGGCCAGGGAGGGGACCGTGACGGCAGCCGTCATGCCGCGCAGGGCCCGGCGCCGCGAGGCGGACACCGGCTGGCTGGGGGGGACGGCTTGCATCGGTTTGCTGCTCATGATGGGGAGGCACCCAGAGCCTCGCGCCAGCGGTGCAGGTAGTCGGCGGCCTGTCGGGGCGTGATCGCATCGGGATCGAGCGCACGCAGCTCGTCGAGCACCTGCCATGCTGCGGCGTCCGGCTGGTGCGGTGATGAGGAAGAACCGTCTCCATTTTCCCACGCTGAACTGTCGGCTGCGACTACGTTTGTGCCGTCTTCATGGTCTTGCGTGACTTCCGTTGCAAAGAGGTCGAGCTGCGGGCCCTGGTCAGCCGCGTTCTGTTCCAGCCTCTGCAGGACGGACTGGGCGTTGCGCAGCAGGCCGGCCGGCAGTCCGGCCAGTTTGGCCACCTGCAGGCCGTGGCTCTTGCTGGCCGGGCCGGCGTGGATCTGGTGCAGGAAGACGATGCGCCCGTTGTACTCGGTGGCCGACAGGTGCAGGTTGACGCAGGCATCCTCGTGGCTGGCCAGCTGGGTGAGTTCGAAGTAGTGGGTGGCAAAGAGCGTCAGGCAGCGGCGCTGCACCAGCAGGTGCCGGGCAATGGCGTGTGCCAGGGACAGGCCGTCGAAGGTGGAGGTGCCACGGCCGATCTCGTCGACCAGCACCAGCGAGCGTTCGGTGGCGGCATTGACGATGACGGCCGCCTCGGTCATTTCCACCATGAAGGTGGAGCGCCCGCCGGCCAGGTCGTCGGAGGCGCCGATGCGGGTGAAGATGCGGTCGATGGGGCCGACCTCGCAGCTGCTGGCCGGCACGAAGCTGCCACACCAGGCCAGAATGGCAATGAGCGCGGCCTGGCGCATGTAGGTGGATTTGCCGCCCATGTTGGGGCCGGTGATGATCAGCAGCCGGCGCTGCGGGGTGAGTTCGCAGTCGTTGGCGATGAACTGCTCGACCATGTCTTCCACCACCGGATGGCGACCGTCCTGCACGCGCAGACCGGGCACGCCCAGCAGGCCCGGACGGCGCCAGCCGGCCTGGCCGGCCACCTCGGCAAAGGCCTGGCACACATCCAGATGGGCCAGCCCGCCGGCCAGCCGCTGCAGGGCGGCCGTGTGCGGACGCAGGTCGGCCAGCAGCGCCTCGTACAGCACCCGTTCGCGGGCCAGTGCCCGTTCGCGCGCCGACAGCGCCTTGTCCTCGAAGGCCTTCAGTTCGGGGGTGATGTAGCGTTCGGCGGCCTTGAGCGTCTGGCGGCGGCGATACTCGGTGGGCACGTGATCGGCATGGCTGCGGCCCACCTCGATGTAGAAGCCGTGCACGCTGTTGTAGCCGACCTTCAGGGTGGGAATGCCGGTGCGTTCACGTTCGCGGGTTTCCATGTCCGCCAGGAAGGCGTCGCAGCCGGTGTCGATGGCGCGCAGCTCGTCGAGCTGGGCATCGAAACCGGGGCGGATCACGCCGCCGTCGCGGATCATCGAGGCGGGTTCGTCCAGCAGGGTGGCGCCCAGACGTTCGGCAATGGCCGGATCGACCTGGGCCGCTTCGTCCAGCCACTGCAGCGCCTGCAGCAGGGCCGGTTCGGTATCGGCGTCCTGCCCCAGCGGGGCCTGCAGCTGGGCCACACAGGCGCCCAGCACCGGCAGACTGTCGCGCAGCGCCACCAGCTCGCGCGGCCGGGCACTGCCCAGCATGATGCGCGAGACGATGCGCTCGATGTCGGAGGCCTGATCGAGCAGTCGCTTGATGGGATGCTGCAGATCTTTCTCCAGCAGCAGGGCTACCAGGGCCTGGCGGCCGCGCACGGCGTCGCGGTCCTGCAGCGGGGCCAGCAGCCAGTCGCGCAGCAGGCGGCTGCCGGCGGAGGTGGCGCAGCGGTCCATGCGCGACAGCAGCGTGGGGCCCTGTTCTTCCTGCAGGGGGCGGACCAGTTCCAGATTGCGCCGGGCCACCTGGTCGATGATGATGTGGGCCTCGCGCGGTATCCGCTGGATGGGCTGCAGGTGCCGGAAGGGCTGGCCGATGTTCTGGCCCAGATAGAGCAGCAGCGCACCCATGGCGGCCTGGCCCGCTTCGTCGTCCTGCAGCTCGGTGGCGTGCAGGGTCTGGATGCCGAGGGCCTCGCACAGGGTACGGCCGCCGCGCTGGGCGTCGAACTGCCAGTCGGGGCGGGTGAGAATGGGCATGACCGGGGCGGTGCGCGCATGCAGGCGGATGCGTTCGAGCAGTACCACCCGGTTGCGGGCCGCCGATTCCGACACCAGCAGCTCGCCCGGGGCGATGCGCTCGATCTCGGCTTCCAGCTCGGACTCGGGCAGGGTGGTGAGGGTGCAGCGGCCACTGGCGGCCACGACGGTGGCCAGCGTGGCCATGGCCTGTGTTCCTGTGCCGCGTCCCGCTTCCGTGCTGCCCTGACCCGTTCCCCGGCGGCTGCGGGCGGCGGCTCCCCCGCTGCGGCTGCGTTCCGTGAACACGACGGCGGCCAGCGGCCGGTCTTCGCGTTCGGGCAGCAGGCCGGCATCGGTGAGGGTGCCGGGCGTGATGGTGCGCACCACCTTGCGTTCCACCGGGCCCTTGCTGGTGGCCGGATCGCCGATCTGTTCGCAGATGGCCACCGACTGGCCCAGTGCCACCAGCCGTGCCAGATACTGTTCCAGCGCCTGCACCGGCACGCCGGCCATGGGAATGGGCTCGCCGGCCGAGGTGCCGCGTTTGGTGAGGGTGATCGACAGCAGCTGCGCGGCCTTCTGCGCGTCCTCGTAGAACATCTCGTAGAAGTCGCCCATCCGGTAGAAGAGCAGCACATCCGGATGCTCGGCCTTAAGGCTCAGGTACTGCCGCATCATCGGCGTGTGGGCGGAGAGGTCGGGACTGGATGTGGGCATGGGGCGGTGAAGCGGGATGGAAACGGGGACCGGACCGTGATGGTAATGCTTTGGGCCGGGGGCGTCGGCATCACTTTGTGGACAGAGGTAACGGCAGGCGTCCATGACGGCGCGGTAAGATGCTGGACGGAATGACGATATCGGGAGCCTTGCCATGCCAGACCTGTTCGCTGCTCCGGACGGCCAGTCGCGCTGCGACTGGTGCGCTGCCAGTGCCCAGCTGCAGCACTATCACGACCATGAATGGGGGTTTCCGGTGGCCGATGATGTGCGCCTGTTCGAGAAAATCTCGCTGGAGGGCTTTCAGGCTGGCCTGAGCTGGCGCACCATCCTGGCCAAGCGCGAGGCGTTCCGGGCTGCCTTTTGCGGCTTCGATTTCCGGCGGGTGGCCCTTTTCGGGCCGGCCGATGTGGACAGGCTGCTGCAGGACAGCGGCATCGTGCGCCATCGCGGCAAGATCGAGGCCGTCATCCACAACGCCGGCTGCGCCTGCCGGCTGGTGGAAGAGGCGGGGTCGCTGGCCCGCTTCATCTGGCAGTTTGCGCCGCCGCGTCAGGAAACGCCCCAGAGCCGCACCACCTCGCCCGAGTCGGTCCGCCTGTCAAAGGCGCTGAAGGCGCGTGGCTGGAAGTTCGTGGGGCCCACCACGATGTTCGCCTTCATGCAGTCGATGGGTCTGGTCAACGACCATCTGGAGGGCTGCGTCACCCGCGCCCGGGTGGAGGCGGCGCTGCAGGGATTTCGCAGGCCGTGATGGGGCTTCCTGGGTTTTCAGGTGAAAAAACCGGGGAAGGATCCGGGCCTGATGGACCAGGCGGCTGCGATGGGGCTTTTACAGACGGTTGATCTTACGTTCGATGTGTGCACAGTGGGCCATGAGTGCTTCGAACGAAACGGCGTCGTTTAGGAACAGGCCGTCGGCGATCATGCGTTCGTAATCGGCCGCCAGCCTTGTCCGAGCATCGGCAGACGGTACGAGTTGCAGTCGTCCCTGGATGGCTGCCAGATAGTCGATCGGTGTTCCGTGTGCATCCTTTTCGCGGAAGAACATGCCTTTGTGCTGCGCCACGGCTCTGGCAAGTTCGCGATCCTGGATGGCTTTGTCGGCAAAGCCATGTTCATCGAGCCTGGCCACGTCGTGCCAGTGACGTGAAAACCGGTTGCCGCCGCGAAAGTTGCCCTGCCGGCAGAACACATGGATGGCGGTTGCCTTTTCCCAGAAGGTGCGCTCTGCACGCATGGCCCGTACGACAGCTTCCGGAAACGAGATTTCTTTAATGACCGGGCTTGTATCGCAGACGATATGCCGCTGTTCTGCTGGTTCTCCGGTGGAGCGTGCACCGAATTCGAGCATGACGGATGCCGTCACATAGCCAGTTCCCTGGGCCAGGGCGGGATAGTCGATGAAGATCCTGTCCTGCTCCGGACGGAGGTTGGCCGTGGGGGCTGCGCTGGCCAGCCGGGCCGCCAGAAAGGGGATGGCAATGGTTTGTACCCATTCGGTCAGGCGCGTGCGGATGGCTTTGCTCCACTTCTTTTCCTGACTGGGGGATGCGGGCAGGGGTGTGGCCCCATGATCCGTCAGGTCTGGTGCAATGGCCCGGATATCGTATGTGAGGTCGATGTCTTCCGAAAATCGTTCGATGACATGCCACGCCTTGGACAGGGAAGTGCCACCCTTGAAAACGAGATTGTCGCCGAAAGGCGCACGAAAGAGCTGCTGGAGCACCCATACTACCCAGATGTCCTTTTCGAGCAGGTGGGGAGGGCGACCACTGGCATGGGCAGCATGCTCGAGTGCGGCCAGCTGGTCTTCAGGCGAAAGGCCGAAGAAGGATTCAGACATGATGGATCAGGCGGCCGCAAGGTGGCTGCTGATTTTCTGGGCCAGCCAGACGGGCAGCTGTGCCCGGGCATGGGCAAGCGCATTCTGTGCGGCAGGCGGAAGCCGGCTGCGCAGTATCTCGAGACTTCGGGTGGCTTCCTGGGGGCCGTTCCAGGCCAGAGCCCGAACGGCCTCGCCCGCGGGCTGGCCCGGCAACAGCAGCTGCCAGGCGGGAGCATGACGCAGTTCGACGGTTTGCCGGCCCAGCTGCAGCTTCCGGTCAGGGCCGGAGGTGAGGTAGATGGCGCGGGTGGGAACCTGGGGGGTCAGGCCCAGTGCATTGGCTGCGGCGGCACCGTGCGGCACGATGGTTTCGCCGCGTTGCCGGGCGAGACCTTCGATGACGCGTGCTGCCCCCGGAGCGTGACTGCCAAAGCGTGTCTGAACCGGCAGCACGTAGATGCCCCGGGCCACACGCAACAGCTGACCACGTCGCTGCAGGCGTGAAAGGGTCTGATCGATGGCTGCGCGCTTGCCCAGATGCAGCAATGTGCGGGCCAGCAGCGGGGTACCTTCCGGCTGCCGGGCTGCATGTTCGAGAATCTGCTGGGAAAGTGAAGCCATGATCTTCTCCTGTATGTCAGAAATAGTATAGGTTTTCTGACAGGAGTCAAGTACAACGCTGGCCGGTCGCGCGCCGTGTTTTCTCGTTCATCGTCCCTGCAAGACGTCGGGTTTATTTGCTATTGAGAATGCAATATCATAAACGGCACACAGAACGGCCGGATGGCGCGTCGGGTGGCCAGGGGCTGCCCGTGGCGCTGGCCGTCCCACACAACAGGAGTGCCCCCATGCAAGTGCTGTCGTCCCTGAAGGAAGCCAAGAAACGTTCGCGTGACTGCCAGATCGTGCGCCGTCGTGGCCGCATCTATGTCATCTGCAAGTCCAATCCGCGCTTCAAGGCCCGTCAGGGCGGGGCGAAGAACCGGAACAAGCACGCCTGACACACGTTCACGGTACCGGAGGCCGGGGTGGAGGAGACACACTGCCCAGCAGCTTCCCGGTCACGAAGGCGCCCAGCGCCAGGAACAGCGCGCTGACGTACATCACCACGGTGTAGCTGCGGTCGAAGGCGACGTGGGCGGCCTGCACGAGGGCAGTCGCCAGGCTGGTGGCTCCCGCTGCCGGCTGCTGCAGGTCCGTCGGGGTTGTTGTCTGTGATGCAGCCTGGCCGGCCCGGGCGGCCCATTCCAGCGTGGTGGCGATGTCGGTGCCCGCGGCCGGATCGGTGCCGGGGGGAAGTTCGATGAAGACAACGTAGAGTCCGGACAGCAGGCTGCCCTGCACGGCGATGGCGAGCAGGGCGCCGAACTCGTACGACACCTCCTCCACCGAAGAGGCCATGCCGGCCCGTTCGGGGGGGGCGCTTTCGACGATGGTGGTGGAGGCCACCGAAATGGTGGCACCCAGTCCAAAGCCGGCCAGCAGCAGCCCGCCGACCAGCCAGGCCAGGCCGTTCCGGCTGGCGGGATGAATGGTGTCTGCGGTCACGGAGGCCATGGCGGGTACGGTCTCATGCAGGGAGGCTGCATGCCATGGCAGCGCCTGTGCGGCCACCAGCATGCCCACGGCTGCCAGTGCCAGGCCGCCGGCAATCAGTGTGCGCAGACCCAGCCGGTGCGTCCACAGACCACCGAGGATGGCGCTGGGCAGGGTGCCGGCGAAGAGCACCGAGGCCAGCAGGCCGCTTTCCAGCGGGCTGTAGCCGGCCACCCACTGAAAGCGCTGCGAGACGCCCAGCAGCACGCCACCGGTGGTGAAGGTGACCGATATGGCACCCAGCACGCCGGCGGCAAAGGCCCGGTTGCGAAACAGCGAAAAATCCAGCAGCGGATGTGTCAGGCGGTGCTGCCGGTGCACGAAGGCGGCCGCTGCCGCTCCGCCCACGCCCAGTGCTGCAGTCATTACCGGCAGATCCAGTGGTGGATGGGCCAGCGTCTTGATGATCAGCACCAGGGATGACAGGGCGAACAGGGCCAGTACCGAGGACGGCAGATCCCAGGGGGCGGCGTCGGGGGTGCGGTGTTCGGGGGCCACGAACCAGCTGCCGGCGAAGGTGAGGGCAATCACCGGCACATTGATCAGGAAGAGCGATCCCCAGTGGAAGTGGGCCAGCAGCCAGCCGCCCAGCAGCGGGCCCAGGATGGCCCCCACGAGCGACAGGGCGGCCCAGATGGAAATGGCCAGGGCACGCTCGCGCTCGTCGTCGAAGCCCACACGGATGAGAGCCAGGGTGGCCGGGAGCATGGCCGAGGCGCCCACCGCCTGCAGGATCCGTGCCGCGACCAGCATACCCACCGAACCGGAAAAGGCGGCCAGCAGGGAGGCCAGTCCGAAGATCAGCAGGCCTGCCAGAAAGGTGCGCCGGTGGCCGATGCGGTCGCCCAGGGTGCCGGCGCCGAGCAGCAGGCCCGTGGAAAAGAGCGGGTAGGCATTGACGATCCACAGCCCCTCGGTGGTGCTTGCGTGCAGGTCGTGCGTGAGCACCGGCAGGGCCGTGAGCAGGATGGTGATGTCCACGGTGACCAGCAGCAGGCCCAGACTGACCATGAGCAGCAGCAGCCAGCGCCGGAGGCCGGACGGGCCGTGGTGCGGGCCTGGTGCGACGGGTGTGGCCGCTGTGGCGCTCGTGCCTGGGGTGACGGTCGTGGTGGTCGTAGCGGGGATGGGCCGGGCCATGCCCGGGGCCTCCTGGCTGGCGCGTGCCTCCTGGCTGATGTGAGCCGCCTGGCTGGGTACTCCTTCGCCGGTGCGTGATGAATCCATGACGCGCGCTACTGGGCCGTCGGCCTCACCAGGCCGGAGGACGCGCCCGGCCGGTTGGTGGCCAGGAACTCGTGCTGGAACAGGCACATGCGGATCACGTCGCGGTACTGGCCGTTGATGAAGAACTCGTGCTTCAGTTCGCCTTCCACCTGAAAGCCGAGCTTCTGGTAGATGTGCATGGCCTTGTGGTTGTCGCGGTCGACGATCAGGTAGATCTTGTAGAGATTCAGCACGCTGAAGCCGTATTCCATGGCCAGCCGGGCGGCCTTCGAGGCAATGCCGCGGCCCTGGTGGTCGGGGGCGATGATGATCTGGAACTCGGCGCGGCGGTGCACGTGGTCGATTTCCACCAGTTCCACCAGCCCTACGCTCTTGCCATAGGATTCGACCACGAAGCGGCGCTCGCGCTGGTCGTGGATGTGTTCGTCATACAGGGCGGACAGCTCGGCAAAGGTTTCGAAGGGCTCTTCGAACCAGTAGCGCATCACGTTGGCGTTGTTGTCGAGCTGGTGCACGAAGGGCAGGTCCTCGCGTTCCAGTGGGCGCAGCCGCAGGCTGTTTTCTGCGGGGGCAGGGCGCAGGGCTGCATCGGGCGTGCCGTGCGGGGTGGAGGTGACGGGCGAGGACGAATGGCTGGACATGGAACGGAGGTACGGGTTCTACCGGCCAGGTGCCTGCGGGTGGCCGGACAGCCGGGCGGACCCTTCATGCGGGGGATGATGAAGATGAGTCAGCATAGCGGGGCCGGTCCGATCGGACAAGTCGGCCAGACCGGTTCGTTCAGCGCCTCTTCAGGGCCGGCAGCTGAACTGCAGCCCGGAGAAGCCGCAGAAGCGCTGGAAGCCGGGCTGGAAGAAGTCGGCGCCGGCCCAGTGCCGGTACAGCTGCGGGTCGATGCCGATGGCACGGCCCCGCTGCCAGTCCCGGGAACGCTTCGGATCGCCGCCCGGCCTGAGCACGGTCAGGTACGGAAAGCGGTGAATGGGCCGTATCCGTCCGGCGTCGGCATCGGCCTCGGTGGCGGCAGCATCCAGGGTCTCGGGGGCCTTGCCGTCTTCCACCCAGTCCATCAGCGGGGTGGTCACGTCCAGACTGCCCAGCCCCTCGCCGCGATCACAGTGGTACATGCCGGGGATCAGGAAGAGGCGCATCAGGTCGTCCAGCCGGGGATCGGTGTTGCTGGGGCCGTCCTGTCCGTCCAGGGGGTCGGGGTGCAGGGTGTCGCGCACGGCCTGCCAGTAGCCGATGGCATTCATCGGCGTGATGTTCGGGTCGGACAGGCCGTGCCACATCAGCAGCTTGCCGCCGGCCTTGCGAAAGGCCGACAGGTCGGGGTTGCTGGCATCGAGCAGGGCGTGCATGGGGGCCAGCTTCTGCAGGTTCTCGCGGGTGAAGCGGAAGCTGGCCAGCTTCCAGTGGGGATCGAAACGGCCCGGATAGGCCAGCGCGGGAATGATGTCGCTGGACGATTTGAGGCTGACGGTGCGGGCCGAGGGCGGCAGGACGACCTGGTCGATGGCCGTGCCGGCACTGGCGGCGGCCTCGCCGTCGCTGCCGGGGCTGCGGCCGGCCCCGGCGGCCGGGCTGCGCAGGGGAACCATGGCGTGCGCGGGGGGCGTGCGGCTCAGGGCCGGGCCTTCCTGCCGGGGATGGCTGGCATCGCGCGGCAGGTCGCGTGCAGGATGCAGCGGTGTCTCGGGGCCGGGGGCCGGATGCAGCGGGGTACTGATGTCATCGGCCGAGCGCTGGTGGGTCTGGCGCTGCAGCACGGCGTTGCGGGGCACGATCACGCGCAGCCAGGCCAGTTCCGAGCCCGGCAGGGCCGAGCCGGGAACCAGCCGGTGTTCGCCGTCGTGGGCGCCCCGGTAGATCTCGGCCACGGCGTCGGCGGTGCGGGCCGAAATGCAGTTGCGCTCGCCCTGCTGGGTGAAGGCGTTGGCGTGTCCGCCGGAGGCGGCCGGATTGGCCGGGCTGGTCGGGGTGTTCGAGCCGGTCACGGCAGTCGGGCCAGTCGGGTTCGTCGGGCCGGTCGTGCCGGTGGCGCCCGGTGCCTGGGAAGCCCCGGAAGCATGAGCGGCATCCGGAGGTTCCGGGCAGATCCACTGGTGGGGATCGACCGTGCAGGTGGGATCGCTGATCAGGCCGTCCCGGGTGCCATCGGCGGCATCGCACTGCTGCACGGCCCGCCGGTGCAGGATGGGCAGATCGTCCTCGGTGATGGTGGGGCGGTCGCTGTCGGGGCGCACGACGCGGGCATTCCAGCCGTGGTACATGCTGTTCTGCACGGTAAAGATCAGCGAGGGGGCGCCGGCGGCTATGCCATCGAAGTCTTCCGGGTAGCGCTGGGCGGCCATCAGCGCCTCGCGGCCACCATCGGAGCACCCCGAAAAGTAGGAAAACTTCGGTGCCTGTCCGTAATAGCGCCGGATCAGCTCTTTGGCGATCAGGCTGGTGACGTGCACGGCGCGGTAGCCAAAGTCCACGCGCAGCTGCATGTCGGCGGCGGCCCAGATGCCGCCCGCGCCACTGACATGGCCCATGTCGGTGGAGGCCATGGCCAGCGAGCCATCCTTTTCGAACGAACAGTCACGCTGCGGCGAGCCGATGGCCAGCCGTCCGCACAGGCCACCGCAGCCGGTTTGCAGGTAGCGCTGGGTCCAGCCCTGCTGGGGCAGGCGCACGATGAAGCGGATCTGCGGCGAGATGACGCCCGCGATCAGGCACATGGGTTTGCCGCGCACGGTTTCGGTGCTGACGGCCGTGACCTGCGCCGGTGCCTCGGCCAGCGAGATGTCGCCGAAGCTGTTGAGGCTGCACGGCAGGCGTGGCGCCACGGGGGCCAGTTGCTGTGCCGCCTGGGCAGGTGCCGCAGCCAGCCCCTGCAGCATGCCCATCAGCAGCAGGGGCAGCCCGACGTCGTGGATCGTGCGCGGCAGGGCTGCCAGCCAGCACCGCAGCCGCCGGAGGGAGAGGGCGCGCGGCAGGGTGGGCTGGGGTTGCCGGACGGGGGATGGGGGATGCGGAAGGGACGGGAAGCGGGCTTGGAATATCATCGGAATCCGGACCCGGCCGGCACAGGGCCCCGGTGGCACGGCCGGGCCTGCCCACGCACGGTCCGGTAGCTGGGCAAAGGCGTGAGTTTAGGCGTTTGCACCACAGTTCGCTGGCAAGCCCTGCGCCCATGCGGGGGTGATGTTCCCATGCCCGGGCGATCCAGTGCGTTGCCATTTGGCGCCAATGATCCTGCCATTGCCGGGACATGGTGCCTTCTGGCTCATCCCGATCCTGGACTCAAGGCGCTCGCTGATTTTTGCAGCGGGTCCTTTACGGAGATTCCCACGCATGAGGAGCACATCATGAAGTTTTCGACCACGGCCATTCACGCCGGTTATCACAGCGACCCGACCACACGTGCTGCGGCGGTGCCGGTGTACCAGACCACGTCCTACACCTTCGACGACAGCCAGCACGGGGCCGACCTGTTCAACCTGGCCGTGGCCGGCAACATCTACACGCGCATGATGAACCCCACCCATGCGGTGCTCGAAGCCCGGGTGGCGGCGCTGGAAGGCGGGGTGGGCGCGCTGGCACTGGCCTCGGGCATGTCGGCCATTGCCTATGCGCTGCAGGTGCTGTGCTCACCGGGCAGCAACATCGTCTCGACCAGCCAGCTCTATGGGGGTACCTACAACCTGTTTGCGCATTCGCTGCCCAATCAGGGCGTGACGTGCCGCTTCGTGGCCCATGATGACCTGGCCGGGCTGGAGGCAGCCATCGACGACGACACCCGCGCGCTCTTTTGCGAGTCGATCGGCAATCCGGCCGGCAACGTGGTCGATCTGGCCGCCTGGGCGGTGGTGGCCGAGCGGCATGGCGTGCCGCTGATTGTCGACAACACGGTGGCCACGCCGTACCTGTGCCGGCCGTTCGAACACGGGGCGCACATCGTCGTGCATTCACTGACCAAATACATTGGTGGACACGGCACCACGCTGGGGGGTGCCATCGTCGACAGCGGAAAATTCGACTGGAAGGAACACGCACAGCGTTTCCCGCTGTTCAGCAACCCGGACCCGTCCTACCACGGGGTGGTGTATACCGAGGCATTCGGCGAGGCGGCCTACATTGCCCGCTGCCGGGTGGTGCCGCTGCGCAATACCGGCGCGGCGCTGTCGCCCTTCAATGCCTTCCTGCTGCTGCAGGGGCTGGAGACGCTGGCGCTGCGCATGGAGCGCCATTGCAGCAATGCGCTGGCGGTGGCCCAGTGGCTGCAGAAGCATCCGAAGGTGGTGGGTGTGAATTACGCGGGGCTGACCGACAGCCCCTACCATGCCACGGCGCGGCGCATCTGCGGCGGCCGGGCGTCGGGCATTCTGAGTTTCGAGCTGAAGGGCGGCATCGAGGCCGGCATGCGCTTCATCGATGCCCTGCAGCTCATCTACCGGCTGGTGAACATCGGTGATGCAAAGACGCTGGCCTGCCATCCGGCATCCACCACGCACCGCCAGCTCAACGACGAGGAACTGGCCCGGGCCGGCGTGCCGGCGGGGCTGGTGCGGCTGTCCATCGGCATCGAGGACGTGGACGACATCCTGGCCGATATCGAGCAGGCGCTGGCGCAGGCGTAGTGGGTGTCATGGGCTGATAAAAAATGATGGAACGCTGGATTTTCTACGCGGTACTGTCCATGCTGTTTGCAGGCTTCACGTCGGTCATTGCCAAGATGGGCATGGAGAACGTGTCGGCCGAGCTGGGCCTGAGCGTGCGCACGGTCTTCGTCTGCGGCTTTGTGTTCATCTTCGCCCTGATGTTCGTGCAGCCGTCCGAACTGCAGAAGCTCGATGGCCGTGCGGTGCTGTGGCTGGCCATTTCGGGGGCGACCACGGCGCTGTCGTGGATTTTCTATTACAAGGCCATCAAGGAAGGGCAGGTGGCCACCGTGGCGCTGATCGACAAGGGCAGCGTGGTGGTGGCCATGGTGTTGGCCTGGATTCTGCTGCGCGAGGCCATCACGCCGCGCATGGCCATGGGCGCCAGCCTGATCGTGGCCGGGCTGCTGGTCATTGCGCGGCGGTAGCCGACGGTGCCGCCGGATACGCGGGCTGCCCGATACCCGTGCCGTCTGGTACTGCGTTGCGGTGCTGCATGCGGGTATCGGCACGGTGTTCGGTGACTGGTGTTGCGTTTGGGCGCTGACCAGCCGTCAGCGGCCGGTATCCGGTGAGACCTCGAAGCGGGCCTGCAGCGGGTAGCCCCAGCTGAACAGGTAGGGGTTCTCGCCCGGGCGTGCCGTGGGCGAGGGCTGCAGATAGCGGCCCAGGAACGGATCGTAATCGCCGGCCGGGCTGCTGTTCAGGCCGGTGGTCCCGTCGGCCCACTGCATCGGGAAGCGCAGCAGCGGGTCGGCGTCGCGCCACGCCTGGGCCGTGTCCGGCAGGGCCTTGCGGGGCCATTCGGTCTGCAGGGGCACGGCCGGCAGGATCTCGCCGAACGGGCCGCTGGCCAGGGCCCAGGTGATTTCGCCCTGTTCGTTGGTCAGTGCGTACGGGAAGCCCCGCCTGTCGAGGTGGAACCATTGCACGCGCCAGGCGTCGCCGGCGCTTTCCGTGGCGCCCTGCGTCGTGGCCAGCGTGCCGGCTCCCTGGCTGTGCGGTGTGCCGTTGCCCCCGGTTGACCACGACCGGGCGTGGTCCGGGCTGCCGGCATGTCCGGATGCAGGGGTTGCATGCCCCGGGCGGTCGGGCACGGTACTGGCTGGCGCCGGCGCTTCGATCAGCAGTACGGGCAGCTGGTCCTGATACCACCAGTGGCGCAGGCGTGGCTGTGACAGGCGTTCCTCGGTCTGCAGGCGGCCGTCGGCGTAGTCGTAGAAGCGCCAGTCGCTACCCTCCTGGCGGGCAATCCGCTCACCTTGGTGATTGTAGAAGTAGCGTACCTGCCGGCCGTCCTGATGGCGCATCTGGCTGATGACGCCTCCCGGATGCCAGTCGAGTGACCAGCCGTTCCAGTCCAGCATCCGGCCGGATGCGTCGTGGCGGACACCGGCGATCCGGTGGGTGCCTGGCACGTAGGACGTTTTCTGCGTGTATTCCAGCGCCGACACTCCGGTGCCGTCGTAGGTGGGCAGGGCAGCGGGGGCGCTGGCATCGCCCCGACGGGCGGCTGCCTGGCGCGCTGCACGCATGGCCTCGGGGCTGCGGGCGGCCAGACGGTCTTCCCAGGCCGTGCGGGTCCGGTTGCCGTTTGCATCCCAGTCATACCACCACGAGAACGTTTTTTCGGATGAGTCGATGCCCGGAAGCACGCCGCCGTCGGGGGCAATGCGATGGCTGCTGCGCTCCTCCTGGGCAATGTGCAGGCGGTTGCGCTCATCCATCTGGTACATCGAATAGGTGCCCAGCAGCGCCCGGTGCAGCTGCCTGTGCTGGCCGAACCGGCGATACATGGCAAAGCGCAGGTAATCGCTGGCCGCCCGGCTGGGATTGCTGCCATCGCGCAGCAGGGTCAGGCCATAGCGGCGGTCGAACGTGGCGTCGCGGCCGGTGCCATTGCCGAAATGCCAGGCCTGTACGTCCTGGCCGTCACGGGTGCCGGTCACACGGCGGTAGAGCATGGGTGCGTCGGTGCCGGGGTCCGTGTCGGGCTCACCGTGGCGACCGGCCGGTGTGGCGTGGCCGGCGGGGGCGCCGGGCAGCCAGGCCGATCGTGTGTTGACCTCGAAGTTGCCGGCGCCGACACGAACGTCATCCGGCGTGCCGCTGTAATCGAGACGTGCTCCGCTGGGCAGGGTCAGGCCTACCGGCCGGCGGGAGGTGCCGGTGTAGTGGTAGCGTGTCCGGAAGTGGATGTCGCGGGGGGCACCGCCGATGCGGATGTCCACGTCGCGCTGCTTCAGCCGGTACTGCTCGTCGTAGGTATAGCGCTCCATTACATGCGGCGCATCCACCCCTACCAGCCACGGGCCGAAGTACTGGTAACGTGTCACTTCGGCCGGGCCGCCCTGCGCGGCCAGGCTCTGGCGGACCAGGCGGTCGTAGGCATCATGCTCGTAACGGGCATGGGCACCGTCGGCTTCACGCACCTCCATCACGCGGTCCGATTCATCATACGTGTACACGGTGGCACCCGTATCGGGGCTGTCGGCACGCACGATGCGGTTGAAATCGTCGATCTCCAGGCGGATGCCGCTGTCGTCGCGCTGTGGTACCACCACGCCTGCCATCGGGTAGCCGCCCGGCGCGACGGTATCCTGATACCAGGCGAGTGCGCTGTACAGCCAGCTGATGCGGTTGACCGGCACCTCGTGTCCCAGCCCGTCGTAGACGCGCAGGTCGAACGGGCGGTCTTCGCGGGCCACCTGCACGATGTCGCCGGACTGCGGCGACATCTCTACCCGCAACAGGTCGTCGGTGCCGGGCCGGGGGCCATCGATGTGCGTCAGCACGCCCTCATCGCTGTACTGCAGGAGGCTGGTGCGCTGCACCCGCCGGCCATGGCTGTAGCCGGTTTCGGTGATCCGGACCGGGACGGTCCTGACGCCGGCCTGCCGGTACTCGAAGCGCACCTCGTAGCGTTTGCCGGGTTCCACACTGGGCCGGCTGATGGTGGTGGGATGACGGGTGCTGGTGTTGGGATATTCGTAATGGCGCACCAGCACCTCGGTTTTCGGGCCTGCGTTCTGCGGCTCCTTCAGGGCGTGTGTGATCGGGTCGGCCAGATGGGCCAGTTTTTCCCAGTGTGGCCGCCAGGCATCGAGCATGCGGCCGCTGGCATCGCGCACGAAGCGGTAGGCGCGTATGTCATGGTCCAGTTCGATGGCATACATGCGCGAGAACGGCCGCCGGCGGTACTGGTCATCGATGCGCGAGGCCGTGACGCGGATCACGCCCGGCGTGGGGTCGGGCATGCTGGCCCGCGGAGCGCTGGGGGTGGACTGGCTGCTCCGGGCCCCGGCCGGCGGCACCAGAACCGGGGCCGATAGCAGGCCCAGGGTGATGAGCGCGGCCAGCATGGGCGTGCGACGGTGCCGGAGCGCGGAGCTGGGCATGGCCTTTTGCGGGCTGGCGGCATGATCGTCGCCATGGACGGGGCGTGTGTGGGCGGAGCGTGTATGGGGAGCATTTCCCCGCAGGGTGGGGATGGTCGATGGGCCGTCAGCACAGGCGGGGTCGGCTTTCATGGTCGGACAGGTCGTTTTCCGGGCATGCAGATGCCCCGGACACTACGTGTCGGGCCCGGGTGGCTGCGAGGCAGCGCGCGCAGCCGGAAGATGCAGGGGGATGGGTGGTGTGCGCCTGTGGCGGGGGGCCGACAGGGGTGTCAGCCGCTTCGTTGCCCGGGCGGCGTGCCGGCCACCGAGACCAGTGCGGCACTGCCCAGTCCGCCGGCGCCTGCGATGCAGGCCAGTCCGAGGCGATCGCCCGGGTGCGCCGGGAACAATCGGGGCTTTTGCCGGGGGGGACGCGATGTCCGTATTGCTTCCGTACATGCGGAGGCGGTGGCGGCAGCCCGTATGGTTGCGTCAGCACATGTGGTTGCGCCAGCCCTGTGGCGCAATCGTGCCAGCAGCTGCACCAGGGCAATGGCTCCCGATGCCCCAATGGGGTGGCCTCGGGCCAGCCCGCCGCCCCAGGCATTGAGACGGGACGGGTCCACCCCCTGCTGCTGCAGGGCGTGGGCGAAGGCCAGTCCCTGTACGGCGAAGGCATCGTGCAGTTCGACGGCATCCAGCTGCCGGGCGGTGGCGTGTTCCCGGGCCAGCAGCGCCGCGGCAGCCTCCCAGGCACCGGTGAGGGGTGTTTCGGGGTCGGTGCCGAGCGCGAGGCCGGCCTGCCACCACGCGGATGGATGCAGACCATGCTGGCGGCAGGCCCGTTCGGAAGCCAGCAGAACCAGGGCGGCTCCATCGGCCTGGGGTGACACGGCCACACGGGAGAGTGCACAGCCGGGGCCTTCCGGCGCTGCCGCGCCATCCGGATCGGGCGGCGCAGCCATCAGGATGGGCATGCGCTGCAGTTGCCGGTCGGACAGCGGGCGCGGGTAGGTGTCGGCGCTGATGGTGGGGGCTGCGGCTGCGCGGCGATCATCGTTGCCGCTGCCGTTGGTGCTGTCGTTGCTGGTGCTGTCGTTGCTGGTGCTGTCGTTGCGACCGTTACTGTTGCCGTTGCCGCTCCTGGCATTGGCATCGGCATCGGCGCGGGTGCAGGTGCCGCCGCCATGGTTGCAGCCTCGCGGTTGGGCCTGCAGCGCCAGAATGCCGTCACCAGGGTGCATCAGGGCATGTGCATGACTCTGTCGGGCATAGGCATCCTGCTGTGTCCGTGTCCAGCCGTGACGGGCGGCGTAGGCGGCCGCAGCCAGCAGGGGATCGGGATCGCGTTCGGGCCACGGCGTGAAGGGGGGACGTTCGTAGGGCTGGGCGGCCTCGCCGGTCCGGGTGGGGCGGTGCTGCCGGATCGGTGCCCGGCTCCACGCCTCGCTGCCGCCGGCGATCACGATGTCGGCCTGCCCGGCCAGAATCTGGGTGGCGGCCATCAGAATGGCATCCAGTCCGGAGCAGCACTGGGTCTCGACCGTCATCGTCATGCAGCGCAGGGGCAGGCCGGCTGCCAGTGCCGCCATGCGGGCCGGGTTGCCGCCGGCGCCCAGGGCATTGCCCAGCAGCAGCGCATCCACGGCTGCTGGCGGCAGGCCGGTCTGCTGCAGCAGATGCGTGACCAGTGGTGCCGCCAGCGTATGCGGCAGGTGGTGGCGCAGGGCGCCATGGCGCGGCACGACCGGGGTACGGACCCAGGCGAGCAGGGGGATGGGGGTGGTCATCGGGTGAGGCTGCTCATGGGTTGGCACTACTCATGGGTTGGCACTGTCCATGGTGGTAGAACCATTCATGGTGGTGGAACCGTTCAGGGGGAACCTCTCATGGGATGCTCCGGTATGACGTGGGGGGAGCGGATACTGGCGGATGCCGTTCCTGGGTCTGCTGGAACAGCCACGCCTGCAGCTGTGCGTGGTCGGTCTTGCCGCTGGCGGTCATCGGCCATGAGCCCGGCCAGATCCACCAGTGGCGCGGCACTTTCCAGGGTTCGAGCGTCTCGCGGCACCAGGCGGCCAGCGCCGGTGGCTGCAGGGCGGGCGTAGATGCACGCAGGACGGGCGACGCATGGGGTGCACGAAGCGTCGCCGCACCCTGTACGATGGCATGCACCACCTGTCCGCGCTGCGGGTCGGGCAGCCCCAGCACGGCGGCCTGCCGGATGTCGGGATGCGCCTGCAGCCGGGCCTCGACTTCCTCGGGAAACAGGTTGCGGGCCTGGGTGACGATCATGCGGTTTTCGCGCCCGGCCAGATGCAGCATCCCTTCGGCATCCAGCCAGCCGACGTCACGTACGCTCAGCCAGTCGCCCACCCGAAGGGCGGCGGTGCCGTCGTGGCCGTTGACATAGCCGCTGAACAGCATGGGACTGCGTACCCAGATCAGGCCGGTGGGGGTGGGCCGCGCCGGCGTGGGCGGGGTCGGGGCCGGCTGGGTTGGGTCGGGCAGAGTTGGGGCGGGGCCAATATGGATCTGTACGTTGCTGAAGGGCCGTCCCACGGCATCGGCCGGTGTGTCGGCTGAACTTTCCATCCAGCTGATGTAGCTGGTTTCGGAGGCGCCGTAGAAGGTGATGATGCGCGCCTGCGGAAACAGCTGCTGCAGGGCTGGCGTGTGTTCGTGCGCCCAGCGTGCACCGCTGACCAGCAGCAGCTTCAGCTGGGGAATGGGCGGGTGCCGGCGGTGGTCGGCGGCGGCCAGCAGCAGCATCAGCTGGCTGGGTACGCCGACCATGACCGGGCAGCTGCCATCGGCCAGGCTGGCCAGCGTGCGGGTGGCCGAGAAGCGGCGCTGCACCGAGGTACCGCCGCCCGTCCACAGTCCCAGCAGGGCACCGAACAGGAAGAGCGAGTGGGACATGCGCCCCGGTGCCAGCACCCGGCCCTGCGCGGCGGGACCGAAGTCCTGCAGCGTGACGCGAAAGGTTTCCACCCAGGAGCGGTGATCACGCCGAAAGCCCTTGGGCAGGCCCGTGCTGCCGGAGGTGAACCCGATGTAGAACGGCGTGTCGGGGGATGGTGGGCCGAACGCCGGGGAGAGGGACGCCTCATCGTCCGGGAACGGTGTTTCCAGCCACCCCTGTTTATCTTGTCCGTGGCCGAGGGGAAATGTGTCTTTGATGTGCAGCGCGGCTGCCATGCGGGCCAGCAGGGCCGGTGGCCAGTCCGGATCGGCCACGGCGGCGCAGCGTCCGCTGTGGATGACCCCCAGAAAGGCCGTCAGCAGGGTGAGGGGGTCGGCTGCCTGGGTCAGCAGGACGGTATCGGCAGCGGTGGCATGGGTGATGCGCTGGCCAGCCATGGCCGCTTCAGGCGGACACCAGGCGCGCATGGCCGCATGGAGGCCGGCAAAGTCCAGTCGCTGTTCGTGCGGGCCGTGCGCGTCCTGGATGATGGCTGGTTGCCGGGGGCGCTCCCGTGCCCAGCGGGCCAGGGGGGCGTGGACCAGCCCGGCGGCCATGGGAGGGTGGTCCGTGGCCCGGCTGCCGGTCAGGGTCGGTGCCGTGTCGGTCGTCATGGATGTCGGGTGCCGGTGCCGGACAGGAGCGGATCGGCGCTGATCGGAGCGGGCGGGTTACCGGCGGGAGCCGGTTCGGGGCCGGCGCGAGGCCGGTTCAGGGACTGATGCAGGGACTGTGTGCTCAGCGTTCCGGAGATCTGCGCCCCGGGAAGTCCCAGTCGGGCAGGGCGCGGGCGATGGTGTGCACGATGGCGGCGCACAGCAGGCACTTGATCACGTCACCGGGCACGAAGGCCATGTCGGCCAGAAAGGCCTTGTCCAGCGGCATCTGCGCCAGCACCATCAGTCCGCCGATGCCCATGGCGTGCAGGAACAGGATGCCACCGGTCATCGAGGCGATGAAGGCGTTGATGGCCAGCTGCATGGGTGCGCCGGCGCGGGGCAGCATCTGCATCACCAGACCGGTCACGAAGGCGGCCGGTGCAAAGCCGTACAGGTAGCCGGCCGCGGGTGAGACGAACGGTGCCAGTCCGCCCCGGCCTCCCGACAGCAGGGGGAGCCCCGCCGCCACGGCCACGATGAACAGCAGCAGCGCCTGCAGGCCGCGGCGTGGTCCCAGCAGGCAGCCAGCCAGCATGATGCCCAGCGTCTGTGCCGTGATGGGAACGCCAAAGGGCAGGTCGATCTTGGGGATGAGCCCGAGTACGGCCATCAGGGCCGCAAAGAGGGCCACCTGGGAAAGGTGCTGCGCGCTGCGTCGCGACAGGGTCTGGTTCATGATGGTGTCTCCAGGGATCGGGCTTCGCCGGACCGGCATGGCATGCAGGACGCAAGGCATGCTGGACAAATCCCGGCAATTCTACTGGGTGGCCGGGATGACCGTATTGGGGAAAACCGCCAGGCTGCACGTCCAAAGGCGCGCGCGGGGGCGAATGTCCACGAAGACGTGGCGCGGTCATGGCTGGCCCCAGGGGCGCGCACGGGAAACCTCTGCAGCGCTTCTCAGGCCATGAGGATGAACGACGGGGCCGTTTTGGGAACGGACGAAAAAAATCCCGCCGCAGAATGCTCTGGAGCGGGACTTTCGGCCAGACTGGCAACCGGACGAACCGGAAAACCAGCCCGATGAATTGGTGCCCAGAAGAGGACTCGAACCTCCACACCATTGCTGGCGCCAGGACCTGAACCTGGTGCGTCTACCAATTCCGCCATCTGGGCGACGGGAAAGACGTGATTATAGGGAAAGTTTTCTGGCGCGCAAGTGGTTCTGCAAAAAAAATTTCGGGACCGTGGCGAAAGGAGCCGGATTCGGTTCTTCCTGCCGTACCGGCCTCCCTACCGCCCCAGCCGGGCAAAGAGGGCGTCGGCCACGCGACGGGTGGTCTGCAGCATCTGGACGGTGAGCGGGGCGATCAGCCGCCAGCCGCCGGATCGGCCGGTGCGCAGGCGCCAGGCCTCGTCGAGCTTTTTCCACTGCACGAAGAAGTGTTCGACGAAGCGCAGCATCAGCCCCAGCTGCAGCGCGATGCGCTCGGGCGACAGGCCCAGTACCCGCAGGGGCTGCAGCAGGCGTTCCAGCACCTCCAGCAGCGCGGCGGGCCGGGTGGTGACGGTCAGCGCCACACCCAGGCAGCTCGTGCAGGCCAGCCGCAGGGTGGCGGACACGGCAATGTCCGGCCGGCCCATCCACAGCTGGAAGAGGGCCACCAGCCCCGAGGCCACCAGTACGGACACCATCAGCCGCCGGGCCGGCCGGGTGGCGGTGCCCAGACTGAGCCACAGCAGCAGTGCCAGTGCACCGGCCACGGCGAGGGCCGCGGGCGACTGCAGCCCGAAAAGCACCAGTCCCAGCACCACCAGCAGGGCCAGTTTCAGGCCGGCTGGCACCCGGTGCAGCCAGCAGGGAATGTCGCTGTAGAGACTACCCATGGTGCACCACGCCGGCGGGGGTGTCGCTCGTCGCGGCATCGACACCGTCCGTGGCACACAGCCCGGCAACCAGTGTCCGGACATGCGCCTCGTAGGCGGCGCAGACGCTGGTGCCGTCGCCGTCGGCCCGGATGCGGCCCTGGTCCAGCCACAGCACACGCGGGTAGGGGCGCACGTGGTCCAGCAGGTGGGTGGAGACGATCAGCTGGCGGTCGGTACGGGCCAGATCGTGGAAGAGCCGGGCCTGGCCGGGCAGGTCCAGACTGGCGTAGGGTTCGTCGAGCAGCAGGGTGGCCGGACCGGCCAGCAGCAGCGACAGCCAGCAGACGTGCTGGCGCTGCCCCTGGCTCAGCGTGCTGATGGCCCGGTCGGCCCAGGCTTCCAGACCGCGTTCGGCCAGAAAGCTGCGTGCCTGTTGCAGGGCCTCGCGCTTTTTCAGGCCCTGCGGCTGCAGGCCCAGTGCCAGTTCCTCGGCTACGGTGGGGAAGATGATCTGGTCGTCGGGGTTCTGGAACATCATGCCGACGGGCGGCGGCCGATGCCGGGCGTTGTCCTGTCGCCCGGTGGTGGCCGGTGGCGATGTGTGCCGGCCCGCAGGAGGCGGGGGTGTGGGCGCGGTGGATGCCGCAGAGGCTGAACGTGCCGGAGATGCTTCGGGCACACGGGTGGCGGCCGGTGCCGCTGAGGCGGTCGCATCCGGTGAGGCGGGGGATGGTGTATCGGGCCGATCCGGCGCGATGTGAAAGCACCCGCGTTCCGGCGTTTCCAGGCCGCACAGCAGCCGCAGCAGACTGGTCTTGCCGGCGCCGTTGTGGCCGATCAGCCCGATGCGTGGTTCCCGGAGCACGAGATTCAGCCCGGCGAATACCTGGGTGCGGCCACGGGTCAGGTGGATGTCTTCGAGGTGCAGCGCGGGCATGGTGCGGACCGGGGCGGAAGGGGTGGAGCGGGCATTGTAGGTGTTCGGTTCAGTAACGGAACGCGTGCGCCTGTACCTCGAAGGGCTCCGGCGCCGTGACGGTGACCAGCTCGCTGCCCAGGTCCAGCGTGGTGGCGTACAGCGCTGGTCGCTGCTCACCGGGCTTCAGTTCACTGGCGCGGGCCGCCGGATAGACCATGCGCACCTGCGGCAGCGTATTGGCCGGAATGCGGTGATCGGTGGCAGCCGTCAGCGCAGCGGGGACGGGGTGGGCGCCGGCAGGATGGTTCTGGGGGTCGGCAGGAAAGGTTTGCCGGGGCGTGGTGCTGGCTGCTGTTTCCGGAGGGGTATGGACGGCTACCCCCGGTGCCCCTGCCTGAGCGGTGTTCGGGTGGCCTCCCGGCCCCGTGTCCGTGGTGGCTCGTGTGCTGGCCTCGACATGGACCGGATGGAGGCGCTGCAGAAACCGTCCGAGCACATCCACGTCCGGCAGCCGGGTGTCCAGCGTGTTCAGCGAACCCATGCCCGAAATGCCCTCGCCCCAGGCCTTCAGCGCAGATTCCTTGCGGGTCCACATCAGCAGAAAGGCCAGCTCGCGCAGCGCTTCGGGCATGGCCATCAGCAGCTGGTCCTCGTCCGGGGTGGTGACCCGGTGCAGCAGGGAGTCGAGCATTTTCACCTGCCGGCCCAGCACCTCCAGGTCGATGCCCAGCTCCATCGGCCCCACGGCAACCCAGGCCACGTGCTCGCTGTGTGTGAGGTTGAACTGCAGGTTGCTCTGGTGCACCGGGTCCAGACTGGGCTTGCCCCGGGCGCTGCGCACGAAGCGTACCTCACCCGGCTGGATGCCCAGCCCGCGGGCCAGCAGCATGCGCAGGCCGGCGCGGGTGGCACGATAGCGGCGCTGCAGGTAATCGAACTTGAAGCGGTCGGCGCGGGCGTGTTCGGACGTGGCAATCCACTGGTCCGAGCCGGCCGGGCGGGGCGCGTCGAGGTCGATGCGCCAGCAGTGGACGGTGGGCAGGGGCGGCGCAGGCGTGGTCATGGCGTTGCTCTCCTCTGGGGTGGAGGAAAGTGTACATGGCGATGCCACGGGCGTTTGCGCCCCGATTGTTTGGGGGCAGGGGCTGGCTGCGGGTGGGGTGAGCGTTTGGGGAAAGGTGCTGCCTACGGGTGGTGGGGTGAGCTGCCCGGCGGCACGGATGATGCCCCTTCCTGCGCGATCATGTCCCGCAGCCACTGGTGGGTGGCATCACGGTGCAGCCGCTCGGGCCAGAGCATGTGCATGTCGAAACCCGGGATGTCCAGCGGCGCGGGCTGTATGCGCAGGGCAGCATGGTTCTGCACGAGCCGCGATGGCACCATGGCCACCAGATCGGTACTGGCCAGCACGGACAGCAGCGTGCCGAAATGGGGAACCGACAGGACGACGTTGCGGGACAGTCCCTGCCGGTGCAGTACGCGGTCGGTCATGCCCAGAAAACCACCGCCGTCCGGTGACACGATGGCATGTTCCAGCCGGCAGAACCGGGCCAGCGTGGGACGACGTTTCAGGTGGGGATGATCGCGGCGCCCGGCCAGCACATAGTGTTCGGTGAACATGGCCCGGCTGCGCAGACGGGGTGGCGAATCGTCCGGGATATGAAAGACGAGATCGATGTCTCCCTGTTCGGCCTGCCGCGCCAGGGCGGGGGGATCCAGATTGACAAGCGCCAGCCGGATGCCGGGGGCCTGTTTTCTCAAGGGGTCGAGCACGGGCTGGATGATGGTGATGGCGGCATAGTCGGAGGCGGCAATGCGCCAGACCTGCCGCGCGCGGGCGGGGTCGAAGGGGGCTGGTGGTGCGATGGCCTGCGCCAGACCGGCCAGTGCCTGTTGCAGGGGCGCGCGCAGGGCATCGGCGCGGGCCGTTGGGCGCATGCCGCGCGGGCCGGGCAGCAGCAGGGGATCGGAAAAGATCTGGCGCAGACGTGCCAGCTGCACGCTGACCGTGGGCTGTGCCAGATGCAGTCGTTCTGCGGCGCGGGTCACGCTGTGTTCGGCCAGCAGGGCATCGAGCGTGACCAGCAAATTCAGGTCGATGCGGCGCAGGGGATTGTCCAAGGCAATACCTGTCATTTCGGAAATTCATTTCCACTATAGCGCAGAGCGTCCTATCGTGGCGTCCTGCAATCCGGCAGGGCAGGCCGATGTCGAGATCGCCAGCGGCAGCAAGGGAGCCTCTCCCAGGGTCTGGATCCAATCCTGTCGGGCGCTGAATGCATGGAGAAACAACAGCATGATGAATGACACACGGACGGACATGAGTCCGGAAAATGAAAATCCGCGGACGGTTCTGCTGGTGCATGCCCACCCGGAGCCGACCTCGTTTACCCGCCATCTGGTCACGGTGGCAGCAGAGACACTGGCCGGACAGGGGCACACCGTACTTCAGTCCGATCTGTACGCGATGCAATGGAAGGCCGTTTTCGATGCAGACGATTTTCCGCAGCGCCTCGATAGACAGCGGCTGTCGTTCATCGATGAATCACGCCATGCCTATGCCCATGGCCGCCAGACGGCCGATGTGGAGGCCGAGCAGGCAAAACTGCAGGCTGCCGACGCGGTGATTCTCGTCTTTCCGCTCTGGTGGTTCGGCATGCCGGCCATCATGAAGGGCTGGATCGAGCGGGTCTGGTCCTATGGGCTCGCCTATGGGTACCGGGATGCCGGCAATGCGCATCGTTATGGCGAAGGTGGCTTTGCCGGCAAGCGTGCCCTGCTGGCCGTGTCGGTGGGTGGTCCGGAGAGGGATTATTCACCGCGGGGCATCAACGGGCCGCTGGAGCAGCTGCTGTTTCCGGTCACGCACGGCGCACTTTTCTATCCGGGCATGGACGTGCTGCCCACCTTTGCGGCTTATGGAACCGGAAGAATGGATGCATCGGCTGCCGAAAGGGCGACGATGGCGTGGCGGCAGCGGCTGGAGAACCTGTTCACCGATGCGCCCATGCCGTACCGTCGGCAGAACGGGGGTGATTATCCGGACCGTCATGTGCTGGCTGATGAGGTGGCGCCGGGGCAGACAGGCATCATGGCGCATGTTGCGTCGTGAGCTGCCATGGACCCGTTCGTTTTCGCGCAACTCCTTTTGCTTTCCGCGCCCCCCCCCTCTGGACGTGAAGGACGAGGCGCCGGGACCTCGGATGAATGCGTCCGTGACACGCCCTATTTCGCCGCAGCCTTGATCTGCAGGATTTCCTGCACGAAATCCCGCATCTGCTGCGGAAAGCCGGCATCGTCCAGCGTGCCGATCAACGCAAAGGTATCGGGCCTGCCGCCGTCGTCGGCCTCCACCTGCCGGCCCTGATAATGCTCGAAGAAGAGCGCCTTGCCACCGCGAATCTTCCCGCGGTGCAGGACATGGATGCGTCCCTGCTCATTGCGGGCAAAGACGCCCGACAGGGCGCGGGACAGGCCCTGAACCGGAAAATTGATTTCTGCGGCCAGCGACATTTTTTTCCCGGGCAGGGGGGCACCGGTGCCGAAGCCGTTGAAATGCTTGTTGCCCTGCGCCTGGTACACGTGCCACAGATCCAGTGCCGGGCCGTAGTGCAGCGTGGCGGCAAAGCCACCCCCGGGGCCGGCGACGGTCCCTTCGCAGGTCTGGTTCAGGGCCGCCTGCAGCTGCGCACCCAGCTGCTGCTGGGCGGCGGCCAGGCCGGCCGCGTCGGTGATGACGGTGAGCATGGTGATCTCCTGGTTCATTGGATGCAAAAGGGCCGGCTCCCGGCGCGTCATGGGCTTGTTCATGACGCGCCCCGGGAACCGGCCCGCCGGTCCGGTGTGCCGTCCTGCGCCGTCTATTTCTTCTTGCGCAGGCCACCCAGCATGCGCGACATCAGGCCGCCGCCTTTCTTGCCCGCCGTATCGTCCGGCTGGTCGGAGGCGTAGGGCGCCTCGTCGTAGGCACGGGCCACCTGGGCCAGGGTCTCGAAGACGAAGCGGCGCGGATTGACGCGACGGCCGGTGCGTACTTCCATGCGGGCGATGGCCTGCATGACCAGCATCGAGTGGCCGCCCAGATCGAAGAAGTTGTCGTCCGGGCGGATGTCATCGGTACCGAGCAGGTCTCCCCAGACTTCGGAAAGGATGCCTTCCATCTCGGTGCCGCCGGCGGCGGCTGCCGGGGCATCCGGTGCCTCTGCCGTATCCGCCGTGGCCGCCGGCGAACCGGCCGGGGACGGGGCACCGGCGTGATCGGCCTGCTGGGCCGCATGGCGTTCGGAAGCCGTGGCTGGATCTTCCTCGATGCCGACATCCTCGCCGATGCCCGGCACGTGGCCGAGTGTCTGCGCATCGCCGGGACCGGGATGGGTATGGCCTGCACCGCTCGAAGCACGGGTGGCCGTGGCGGTTCTGTGGGTGGTCGTGCTGGCTCCCGCCTTGCTGCCCGCGTCGCCTCCGCCATCCGCAGGCGCCTCGGCCGTACGGTCGGCATGGGACACGCCGATCAGCACGCTGGACGGGATGCAGGCCAGCAGCTTGGACAGCGGGGTGTCACTGGGGGTATCGAGCCAGCGGGTCAGCAGCAGCTGGTAGGCCTCGGCGATCTGGCGTACGCGCAGGGCATCGAAGATGTCGGTGTTGTACTGCAGGCCGCCCACCATGTGGTTGCCGTTGGCCAGGAACCAGAGACCGATGTCCTCGGCCGTGCCGGGCTGCAGCACGTACAGGGGCTGGTCGTGCAGGTTGCCCCACTGCAGCTGGCGTGCCGTGGCCTCCTGGAAGGAGAAGAAGGCCTGCCACAGCGGCGGACGGGATTCGTCGCGGGTCGGGCCCAGCGCCTGCAGCAGGCGGTCGGCCGGTACGTCACTGTTGCCGAAAGCCTCGATGACCAGACCACGCACCTGCTCCAGCAGCTCACGCGGGGAGCGCGGGGCGGTGGCGGCGGAGGAGGCGGGCGCAGGGGGCAGCAGCGTGCGGGTCTGGCCGATGGGGGCGACGCGCGCTGCAGCGGCGGCGGCGAGATCCTCCTTCGGCGGCTTTTCGAAACGCATGGTCAGCGGCAGGGCGTTGACGAAGAAGCCCATGATGGTTTCCAGCTCGGGCAGCTCGCGCCCCCGCACCGGCGTGCCGATGCGTACGGCGGGCTGGCCCGACAGGCCGTGCAGCAGCAGTGCCCAGACCGACAGCAGCGTCATGAACGGTGTGCTGTGCTGCAGGCGGGCATGTTCGCGCAGGCGTGCCACCAGACGTTCGGGCAGGTACAGCCATTCGGTGCTGCCCAGGCCGCTCATGCGGGCCGGACGTTCCCGGTCGGCGGGCAGGTCCAGCGGCGGCAGCTTCGGATCGAGACGGGCCAGCCAGTGGTCCACCTGCTGCTGCAGGGCGTCGCTCTGCAGGAAGCGGTGGTGCCAGAGGGCGAAGTCACCATAGTCGACGGCCAGCGGCGGCAGCGGGCTGTCGGCGCCCGGATTGGCCAGCTGGTGCTCGTAGAGCCGCGCCATTTCCTGATACAGCAGGTCGAAGGACCAGCCGTCCCAGATGATGTGGTGCGGCATGAAGAACCAGACGTGCCGGTCTTCGGCCAGACGGAACATGCGGGTGCGGAACAGCGGGGTGCTGTGCAGCGGAATCGGTTCCTGCGCCAGCGAGTCGATGGCCTCGCGCAGCGCCTCTTCCTGGGCCTGGCCGGACAGGTTTGCCAGATCCACGGCCGGGAAGAGCGACACGTCCAGGCTGTCGAGCACGGTCTGCTGCGGCATGCCCTGGTCGTCGGTGCGGATGACGGTGCGCAGGATCGGCTGGCGCTGGCAGAGCTGGTCGAAGGCACGCTGGAAGGCGGCCTCGTTCATCTCGCCGGTGAGGCGGTGGGCCGACGGGGTGTTGTAGACCGGGGTGCCCGGGGTGATCGATTCGAGGAAGTACAGGCGCTGCTGCATCAGCGACAGCGGCGCGTGCTGGCGGTCTTCCCGGCGGGTGAGGGTGTTGGACCCGGCGAACATGGCATCGGCAGGGTTGCCGGCGCCAGCATGGGGGGCACCTCCGTCGCGGGGACGTGCCGCGTCGTGGGACGCCTGTCCGGCAGCAGGCAGATGTCCAGCGGAAGGCGCGGTATCTGCCGGGAAGGCAGTGGTGGCAGCCCCTGCGCCATGGCTGGTGCCTGCATGGCCGCCGGCGTCTGCGCCGAAGGCCGTCGCAGGGGCCTGCGTGCCGGCAGCCGGTGTGCGGGCGGCCAGGGCAGACTGCAGCCAGTCGGCCAGCTGGCGGGCGGTGGGGGCTTCGAAGAGGGTGGCCAGCGGGATCTTCAGGCCGTACTCGCGCCCCAGGGCCTGCAGCAGCTGCGCACCCAGCAGCGAGTGGCCGCCGCTGGCAAAGAAGTCGTCGTCGGCGTGCAGGTCCGGCAGGCGCAGGTACTCGGCCATCAGGTGCTGGACCCGGTAGAGGTCCGGGAGCGTTCCAGCCGGGGCACCGTAGCCGGCCGGGGAGCCGTAGCTGGCGGGGGGGCCGTAGTAGCCGGCGGGAGTGCCGGCGGCCACGGCGGCAGGGCCGGCCGTCCGGGCCGTATCCGCAGCGGGGGCCGTGCCTGCCGTGACGGCGGTGCCTGCGGTGGCAGCCGGGTCTGCCGTGGCGACCGTGCCGGCTGCCGTGGCATCTGCGGCCGGGGTGGCTCCGGGGGTGCCGGCAGCGGCTGCCGGCGGGGTGGCGTCACCACGCGCGAGCTGGTCCGGACGGGGCAGTACCTTGCGGTCGATCTTGCCGTTGGGCAGCAGGGTGAAGGCGGGCAGCCAGACGAAGTGCTGCGGCACCATGTAGTCCGGCAGCTGCTTGCGCAGGTGGGCACGCAGGGCACTGGCTTCGCTGCGGCTGGCCTCGCGTGGCGTGGCTTCGGGCTGGGTGGCGACCTGATAGGCCACCAGACGCTGGTCACCGGGCACGTCCTCGCGGACGATGGTCACCACCTGGGCGATGCCGTCGAACTGGCCCAGGACCGCTTCGATCTCGCCCAGCTCGATGCGGTAGCCGCGTACCTTCACCTGGTGGTCGAGCCGGCCCAGGTGCTCCAGCGTGCCGTCGTGGCGCCAGCGGCCGCGGTCGCCGGTGCGGTAGATGCGGCGGCCGGGGGCGGCCGTGTCGGGGATGAAGCGTTCTCCGGTCAGCTCCGGCCGGTTCAGGTAGCCCTGGGCCACGCCCTCGCCACCGATCAGGATCTCGCCGGCCGCGCCGAACGGTACGTCCATGCCATCGGCATCGACGATGCGGATGTGGGTGTTGTCGATGGGGCCACCGATACGGATGTGCTGCGGCTGCGGGGGTACCTGCCAGCAGGTGGACCAGACGGTGGTCTCGGTGGGGCCGTACATGTTCCACAGTGTCAGCGGCAGGGCGGTCAGCTCGCGGGCCAGGTCCAGCGGCAGGGGCTCGCCCCCGACCAGCGCGCGAAAGCCCGCAGACGGTTTCCAGTCGGCGGCCAGCAGCAGGCGCCAGGTGCCCGGCGTGGCCTGCATGACGCTGATCTTCCACTGGGACAGGCGTTCGGCCAGGCGGTAACCGTCACCGGTGTCATCCCGGTCGGCCACGTAGACGGTGCCCCCGGCGATCAGCGGCGTGACCAGTTCCAGCAGGGCGATGTCGAACGACAGCGTGGTCACGGCCAGCAGCCGGTCGCTGGCACGGATGCCCGGCCGGCGGGCCATCGACAGCAGCAGGTTGGCGGCAGCCCGGTGGGGCACGGCCACGCCCTTGGGCTTGCCGGTCGAGCCGGAGGTGTAGATCACGTAGGCGGTGGCCTCGGGCTGCGAGCGGTCGAGGTGCGTTTCCACGGCGCCTTCGGCCGGCAGGTCGTAGATGATCTCCTCGGCCGAGATGGTCAGCGTCTTTTCGGCGGGCCACTGGAAGGCCTGGCAGACCTCCAGGGTGTCGGCATCGGCCAGCACGAGCGCCAGGGCGGCATCTTCGGCCATGTAGGCCAGCCGGTCCTGCGGGAAGTGCGGATCCAGCGGCACGTAGGCGGCACCGGTACGCCAGACGGCCCACTGGGCCACCACCATGGCCACGCCCCGGGTCAGGCACAGGCCCACCAGACTGCCCGGGCCCACGCCCTGCTGCTGCAGGCGTTCGGCCAGCTGGTGGCTGGCGTCGAGCAGCGAGCGGTAGCTGAGCTGGTGCCGGGCATCGGCCACGGCCAGCTTGCGCAGCTGGGTGGGGCCGATGCGGTCGATCAGCGATACCGGGGTGCGGTTCAGGCTCTGCGGGCGTCCGGTGTCGTTCCAGCCGGCCAGCAGCGTCTGCTGGGCATCGCTCAGGGCGGCCTGGGCGCCGACGGCACGCTGCGGGTCTTCGGCCATGGAGAGCAGCAGCGCGGCGTAGCTCTGCAGCCACTGGTGGATGCTGGCATCGTCGAACAGCGCGGTGCTGTACTGGCATTCGATGCGCAGCCCCTCGTCGACCGGGGTGAGGTTGAAGAAGAGTTCGAAGTTCTCGAAGCGGCGCGGCACGCTGGTGACATGCGTCTCGAAGCCGTCGAGGCTCACCATGGCCGGATCCAGTCGCTGGTCGAGGTTGAACATCACCGAAACCAGCGGCAGGCGCGACGGATCACGCTTCAGGGCCAGGTGGCGCAGCAGCGTGCCGAAGGTGAAGCGCTGGTGCTCGAAGGCATCGAGCAGCTCGCGCTGCACGCCGGCCAGCCAGTCGGCGCTGGTGGCTTTCGTGTCGATGCGGCTGCGCACCGGCAGCAGGTTCACGCAGTGGCCGACGATGTCGGGCAGTTCGGCCGCCAGCTGGCCGGCGGCGGGTACCCCCACCACCACGTCGGCGCTGCCGGTCAGGCGCGAGATGAGCAGTTCGAAACCACCGAGCAGGAACGAGAACAGGCTGATGCGCAGGCCGCGGGCGGCCTGCTGCAGGCGGGCGAAGTCGTTTGCGGGAACCAGATGGTCGATGCGGCCGGCGGCCACCTGGCGGCGGGCCGGGCGCGGGTGATCGGTGGGCAGGTCGGTGACGGGCACGTCCTGCTGGTACTGCTGCGTCCAGTACTGCACGTTGGCACCGGCATCGGCCGAGCTGGTGAACTGGTCCTCGTTGTTGGCGTAGTCGGTGTAGGACGAGGGCGCCAGCGCCTCGCCCCGGAAGGCGCGGGCCAGATCACGCAGCACGAGGCCGAACGAATAGCCGTCACAGACCAGGTGGTGGGCCGCCAGCAGCAGCACGCCGTGGTCATCGGCCATGCGCAGCAGGTGGGCCCGAAAGAGCGGACCTTTCCCCAGATCGAAGGGTTCGCTCACCACCTGCTGGCGCCAGTCGGACAGCCGGCGGGCGCGGGTGGTGGCATCCTGGCCGCGGAGGTCGGTCACCTCGAAGACCAGGGGGGCGGCACTGACCGTCTGCATCAGCATTTCCGAGCCGTCGTCGCTGAACACGGCCCGCAGTGCCTGGTGGGCCGCGAAGACGGCACGACAGGCCTCCCGCAGGCGGGCGATGGCGGCATCATCCAGCGGCCCCTTCAGGCTCAGCTCGACGGCCTCGTTGTAGGCGAGGGAGGCTTCCTGGCTCATGTGGTCGGCCAGCCACACCTCGCGCTGCGCATCGGTGGGGATGATCACCCGTTCGATGACCGGGGCGTCGGAGGCAAAGGGGTCGAAATCCACCGCAACACCCACCAGGCCGGCGGGCAGGGAGGAGGATTGGCTGGATTCGTGGCTCATGATGTCTTTCTCGGATGGGGGCGGTATGGCGGTCCGGACGGCCTGCACGGGTAGGCGGTGGCCGGAGACGCGACACGTGCGTGAGTGCGCTGGTGCCGGGGGCGTGCCGGAAGGGTCGTTCCGGCGGGGCCGCGCCTTCGGATCATCCGGCTGCTGCGCCGGGTGCGGTGCAGCGGCCGGACGGGGCACGCGGGCCGTGTGTCATGCGGTTGGCACGCAGGGGTCAGTGATCGTTCTTGAGCTGGATGTAGCTGCCCGGCCGCTCCGGGTCGGCGACGAACCAGGCGGCCTTGCCGCTGGCGTCGCGCCCCAGGCGGGCACCGGGTACCGGCGGATCGTTCGGATCCATCTTGCTGACCGTGTCCTTCTGCGGGGTCTTGCCGGGCAGGAAGCCGTCAGCCTGCAGCTCCAGCACGGCGTCGCAGAAGGCCTTGCGGATGGCCTCCACATCGGCTTCCGTGTGTGCGGTGGTCATGAAGCACGGGAAGTTGTCGAGGATGTGGATGCCCCGGTTGCGCATCTGGGCAAACAGCAGGTCCTGGTACGGATGGTCTTCGGTGAAGACGATCCGCCAGACCGAGGCGAAGTGCTTGACCAGAATCGGCGCACCGTGCTCCTCGCAGAAGGCATTGAGCTGGCCCGCCAGCCGGGCCGTGGTGTCGTTGACCTGCTGCTGCAGCGACGGGCCGGCTTCCTTCAGGTGGGTGAGCACGGCGTGGCAGGCGGCCAGTGCCAGCGGGTGGCGCACGAAGGTGCCGGCGAAGTAGGTCACGCCCACGGTCGGAATCGAGTCGTCGCCATACTGCCAGGCACCACCATCCAGGGCGTCCATGTAGGCGCGCTTGCCGGCGATGATGCCGATGGGGAAGCCGCCGCCGATGACCTTGCCGTAGCTGGCCAGGTCGGCACGGATGTCGAAGTGGGCCTGGGCACCGCCCGGGCCGGTACGGAAACCGGTGACCACCTCGTCGAAGATCAGCAGCGAACCCGATTCCTCGGTGATGCGGCGCAGGTCGTGCAGGAACTCGCGTGGCTGCAGGTCCGGACGGCGGCTCTGTACCGGCTCGACCAGCACGGCGGCCAGGTTGTCGGCGTTGTCGCGCACCCACTGCAGGGCGTCCGGATCGCCGTATTCCAGGATGACGACGTTGGCGGCGGTGTTCGGCATGATGCCGGGAGCGGCCGGCAGCGCCCGGCCGCGGGCTCCCAGCCGCACGATCACCTCGTCGAAGATGCCGTGGTACGAGCCGGCAAACACGGCGATGCGTTCGCGGCCGGTGACGGTCCGGGCGATGCGCACGCAGCCCATCACGGCTTCGGAACCGGTGTTGCACAGCGCCGCGCGGTCGAAGCCGGTCATCTCGCAGACCAGTTCGGTGACCGGGCCGGCCAGCGGGTGCTGCGGGCCGATCTCGTAGCCCAGGGCCATCTGGCGCTGGACGGCCTCGAGCACGAAGTCGGGCTGCCAGCCGAACAGGCTCATGCCGAAGCCGTTCAGGGCGTCGACGTATTCATTGCCATCGAGGTCCCACAGGTGCGAGCCCTTCGATTTCTCGATGACGATCTGGTAGATCATCTCCTTCAGGCGGGGGCGGAAGCCGTTGACCACCCGCGGGTCGGCCGAGTGCGGACGATGCTGGGCGGTGTGATCGCGCGAGGCGCGGGTCCGGTCCACATAGCGCTTGATGAAGGCATCCAGCCGGGCCTCCTGCCGGGGCGTCAGGGCCTCGGCCTGCTGGCGGTAGATGCGGGCGATGGCGCCGAAGGCCTTTTTCGGGTCGTCGGTGGGCTTCTCGTCGGTATCGCCGCCCTGGGTACTGGCAGCCTTGCTGGTGGCTGCAGCCGCGGGTTGCGGGGCACTGGCCGGCGCTGTGGATCCCGTGGCCACTTCGGTGGTGCCGACGACGGCCTGGGACGGCAGGACGGGGGGCTGGCCGGTCAGCAGGCGCAGCTGGTTCTCCATCAGCTGCAACTGCTGGCTGAGTACGAACGACACACTGTCGACGGCACCGGGCGGCACGGCGGCCGCCAGCACGGGCACCTGGGCCGGCTGGGCGACCAGCGGCATCTGGCCGGTCTGGCCGGCGGGGGCCGCGGAGGCCGTCTGGCCGGTGGCAGGGGCCTGGGCTGCGGGGGCGGCCGGCAGGGCGTCGGCGGGCAGCACGCTGTCCAGATGCTGGACCACGGCGCTGGGGGTGGGCAGATCGGTCATCAGCTGCCGGAAGCTGACCGGCGCATTGAAGTGGCGCTTGATCTGCAGGGCCAGCTGGGTCAGCAGCAGCGAATCGAGCCCGAGATCGACGAAGGGGCTCTCACGGTCGGCTTCGCCGATGGTGATGCCACAGACTTCGTCGATGGTGTCGGCGAGTTCCTGGTGCAGTCTCGCCTGGCGGTCGTTGGTGCTCATGGTTTGGGAGGCAGTTTGTCTGATTGGTTTGAAGGGGAGGAGGATGCCGTCGGAGCCGACGGTGCATCCGGTGTCGTGACCGGGGGCGCGCCGTGCGCCGTCCCGGGGTGTGTGGCGGTATTTGCGGCGGACGCCGGCCCGGAGGCCGGGTCGGCAGCGGCTGCCGGGGGCGTGCCCGCAGCGCTTGCCCGCGCCGTATCCGCGCTGTCTGCTGGTGCTGCGCCTGTGGCGCCCGTCGGTGCCGTGCCTGTGGTGCCTGCCGGGGTCGTGCCCAGGGCGGCGACACTGGCCTGGTATGCCTGCAGGGCCTGGCGCAGGGCGGCAATGGCGGCCTGCGCGGCGGCAATCAGGGCCTGGCGGTCGCCCGAGGCCGGTACCGGGGCCGCGCCGGCCGCACTGGTCGCACTGGCGGCAGCGCCTGCCAGTGGAGGCAGACCTGCACCGGGCATGGATGCGCCGAACGGCGCCCGCTGGGTGCCTGCCGGGGGCGCCGGCAGCCAGTAGTCGCGGCCTTCGAACGGATAGGTGGGCAGCGGCAGGCGGCGGCCGTGCGACGGCACGGGGGCCAGTCGTGGCAGGCGGCCTTCGCACCACATCCGGGCATCGGCACGGGCCAGCATGAGGCCCTCGTCCTCCGGCTGGCTGCCGAGGCTGCTGACGAAGCTGCCGGCCTGGGCGCCTGCCCTGCCGCTGGCGCCCGCATGCCGGGTCGTGCCCGACGTTGCCGCGGTGCTGTCCGTGACTGGCGCGGTGCCGTGGCCATCGGCGGTGGCCGCAGGGCCGGTTGCCGCCCCGGCTGCCTCTTGTGCTGCCCTTTCGGCGGCGATGCCGGCAGCCGTGCGCCGGACCAGGTTGCCCAGGATGCGACCGGGGCCGATCTCCAGGAAGCTGGCGCCCGGGTGCCGGGTGAGCGCGGTGCGCGCCGCGTCGGCAAAGCGGACGGTATCGCGCAGCTGATCGGCCCACCACTGCGGGTCGGTCGCTTCCGCGTCGGTCAGCGGCTGGCCGGTGCGCCCCGAAATGACCGGGATGCGTGGGGCCGACAGCGATACCCGGGCCACGGCCCGTGCAAAGGGTGAGACGGCCGGTTCCATCATGGCCGAGTGGAAGGCGTGCGAGGTCTTCAGCCGCTGGTGGCCGATGTTTTCGGCGTCCAGCCGCGCGGCCAGCATGTCGATGGCCACGGCCGGACCGGCCACCACGCAGGCCTCGGGGGCATTGATGGTGGCCACCGAGACATCGTCCGGCAGCCACGGGGCAATCGCATCTGCCGACTGCTGTACCGCCAGCATGATGCCGGCCGGCAGTCCCTGGATGAGCTGCCCGCGCAGGGCAACCAGCCGCGCCGCATCGTGCAGGGACATGACGCCGGCGATGACGGCGGCGGCAAACTCGCCCAGGCTGTGTCCGAGTACCGCATCCGGCTGCAGGCCACGATGCTGCCAGAGCCGGGCCAGCGCGTATTCGAGGGCGAACAGGGCGGGCTGGGTGAGGGCCGTGCGGGCCAGATCGGCCTCGCTGCCCTCGAAGACCAGCGTGCGCAGGTCGGCACGGGGCGCCGGGCTGGCATGGCCGGCCGGGGTTTCGTGGCGGACGGGATTGCCGGCGGACCCGGGTTTCTGGATGCCGGTGTCGGCCGCTCCGCTCAGCAGACCGTCCGGAATCAGGTTGTCCAGCCAGGCCCGGCTGTCCTCGGCGGCCTGCGGCAGCGGGCCGATGGCCTCGGCCACCTCGTCGAAGGCGCGGGCAAAGACCGGCTCCTGTTCGTACAGCTGCCGTCCCATGCCGGCGTACTGGGCACCCTGGCCGGAGAACAGCCAGACCAGCGGCCCCTGACCGGTTGCCTTTGCCTCGGCATGGTCGGGACTGGCCGGTTTCTCCAGTGCGGCGATGGCTTCGGGAATGGTTCGGGCCAGCACCACCTGACGGTGTGCCAGCGGGCTGCGGCCATGGGCCAGCGTGAAGCTGATGTGTGGCAGCAGGGCGTCGGCAGGACTCACGACAGCGTGATCCGTGCCCTCCGCGTCGCTGCTCCCTTTTGCTGCATGGCCTGTGCCTGTTGCATCGCGGGGCCCTTCCGCCGCCTGGCCTGGAGCCGAAGCGCTCGTGGCATCCGGCCCGGAGACCAGCTGCCGCAGGTAAGCGGCCAGCTGGCTGCGCTGGGTGGCCAGGGCGGTGGGCGTGGCCGCGCTCAGCGGCAGTGCATGCGGTACCGCGGGCAGCGGGGTGTCGTTGCCGGCCGGCAGCGCACCCGGGGCCAGATCGGCCGGGGCTTCCTCCAGGATGATGTGCGCGTTGGTACCGCCCACGCCGAAGGCGCTGACGGCGGCACGGCGCGGGGTACCGGGCGTGACTGGCCACGGCGTGTGCTCGGCCGTGACGCGGAACGGGCTGCTCTCCAGCTGCAGGCCGGGGTTGGGGCTGCGATAGTGCAGGGTGCCCGGAATGAGCTGGTGCTGCAGGGCCATCAGGGTCTTGATGGTGGCCGAGGCGCCGGCGGCAATGACGGTGTGGCCGATGTTGCTCTTGAGCGAGCCCAGCGTGGCAAAGCCGGTGTCGGCCGTTTCCTCGCGCCAGGCGCGGGTCAGCGCACGGACCTCCACCGGATCGCCCATCGGCGTGGCGGTGCCGTGTGCCTCCACATACTGGATGCTGCGGGCCGGCACCCCGGCATCGGCCAGGGCGGCGCGGATCACGGCATGCTGGCCGTCCAGGCTCACCGCCGTGAAGCTGGCCTTGTTGCCGCCATCGTTGTTGACGGCCACGCCCCGGATCACCCCGTAGACGGTATCGCCGTCGCGGCGGGCATCGGCCAGGCGCTTGAGCAGCACCACGGCCGCGCCATCGGAGAACACGGTGCCCTGGGCATCCGCATCGAAGCTGCGGGTACGGCCGTCGGGCGAGAGCATCGAACCGGCCTCGTACCGGTAGCCACTGTTGACCGGTGCCGTCACGGCCACACCGCCGGCCAGCGCCATCTCGCACTGGCCCGCCCGCAGGGCCAGCACGGCCTGGGCAATGGCCACCAGCGAGGTGGAGCAGGCGGTGTGCACCGAAATGGCCGGTCCCTGCAGGTTCAGCCGGTTGGCCGTACGGGTGGCGATGTAGTCCTTCTCGTTGTCGAGCATCACCTGGAACTCGCCGAGGCCGGCGATCTTTTCCGGGTAATGCTGCAGGTGGCGCTGGAAATAGGTCGCGTTGTACATGCCGGCGAACACACCGATGCGGCGGTCGCCGTCGCGCGGTGCATGGCCGCCGTGCTCCAGACACTGCCAGGCCAGTTCGAGGAAGATGCGCTGCTGCGGATCCATCAGCTCGGCCTCGCGCGGGCCGATGCCGAAGAAGGCGGCATCGAAGCGCGCGGCATCGTCCAGGATGCCGCGGGCCGGTACGTAGTCCGGGTCGCTGGTCAGGCTGGCCGGCAGTGACGGATCCAGCTCTTCCGGACGGAAGTGGCGAATGCCGTCCACACCGTCCAGCAGGTTCTGCCACAGCGCCTCGATGCTGCCGGCGCCGGGGAAGCGGCCCGCCATGCCGATGATGGCGATGGCGCGGTCTTCGGCATGACCCCGGGGTGTGGCGACTGCCGGTGACTCCGGTGCCGCAGAGGCCGTGCCTGCCGGCGCCGACGGGGAGGGCGCGGCCACCAGCTCCGGCCGGCTGGCCGCGATGCGGGCGGCGAAGGCACGGGCCGTGGGCTCGCCGAAGAAATCCTCGATGCCGATCACCGGCCCGAAGTGCTGCTGCAGCACTTCCAGCGCCTGGGCGGCCAGCAGCGAGGAGCCGCCCACCTCGAAGAAGTTGTCGTGTGCCTGCAGCCGGTCGATGGCCAGCACCGGCTTGAGCAGGCCCACCACCTGCTGCTCCAGGGCGCGCAGGGCCGTGCTGTCGACAGAAGCTACGCTGACAGCCGATTTTGTGTCTTCTGCTACACCCGACTGTATCTTTTTGCTGGAAAGTGCAAATCCGGCCTCGGTGGAGGTTACGTCACCACCTGTAACGCCCGTGTCTTCTGTAAGGGTTTTGGCGCGATTTGTAGCCGCTGTCTCCGAAATACCCGCCAATTCGGGGGGGAGGCCGGCGCCTTCCTGCCGGGGGGAGGGGGACTGAACGGCGGGCATCGCGGCCGTTTGGGCCGCTTCGGCCGTCCTGCTGGCCGGATCCGGCCGGGTGGTTGCGTCTTCCATGGCCTGCAGTGCCCGGCGATCCAGCTTGCCGTTCAGCGTGATCGGCAGCTCCGGCACATGCACGAAGCGGGCCGGCATCATGTAGACGGGCAGGCGGGCGCGGCAGTGATCGCGCAGCGCATCGTCATCGGGCAGCGTCTGGCCCGCTGCCGCCACCAGCCAGGCCACCAGACGGCGCTCGCCATTGGGGGGCGTCTCGTCCGTGATGGCGGCGCTGGCCACGGCCGGATGTCCGGACAGCACGGCCTCGATCTCGCCCGGTTCGATCCGGAAACCGCGGATCTTGAGCTGCCCGTCCAGCCGGCCCAGATATTCGAGCCGGCCATCGTCCAGCCAGCGCACGGCATCGCCGGTGCGGTAGAGCATGTCGTTCGCCTGACCGAACGGGTCGTGCACGAAGCGCTCGCGGGTCAGGTCCGGGCGGTTCAGGTAGCCCAGGGCGAGGCCTGGGCCGCCGATGTAGAGTTCGCCGGTCAGCCCCGGCGGCACCGGTTCGCCGGCGGGGGTGAGCACCCGCACGTAGGTCCAGTTGATCGGACGGCCCAGCGGCACCGAACTGTGCGTGGCCAGGTCGTGTTCCGACACCGGGCCGGTCACGGCGAAGGTGGTGGTCTCCGTGGGGCCATAGCCGTTGATCAGCTGCAGCCCGGGCAGCGCCTGCAGTGTCTTGCGCACGTGGCGCGGCGACAGGGCTTCGCCGCCCGTCATCAGCGTGCGCAGCCCCTGCAGATGCAGCGGGTTCTCGTCCACGACGCGGTTGAAGAGCGCCGCCGTCAGCCAGGCCGCATTGACGCCCTCGTCGCGGATGGTGGCGGCCAGCCCCGTGCCCGTGGGGATGGCCTGCGGGTGGATCACGCAGGTGCCGCCATTGAGCAGCGGCCCCCAGATCTCGAGGGTCGAGGCATCGAAGGCGAGCGGGGCCGCATGCAGCATCACCAGCCGCGCATTGAGCGGTGCGTAATACTGGCGGTACACCAGCCGGACGATGGCGCGGTGCGGAATGACCACGCCCTTGGGCGTTCCGGTCGAGCCGGAGGTGTACATCACATAGGCCCCGTGCCGCGCCGAGTTGCCCATGCGCATCAGCGTCTGTTCCGAGAGCTGCTCGGACAGCTGGGGCACGGTGTCCTCGGTGATCAGCGTTTCGTTGCTGCGCTCCTCGCGTGGGTCGGTATCGATGTTCCAGATCGGAATGTCCCGCTGCACGGCCAGTTCCTGCTGCCAGGGCAGGGTGTGGGCATCGGTCAGCAGCAGGGCGGGCTGGCTGTCCTCGAGCATCAGCGTCAGCCGCTGCGCCGGACTGGCCGGGTCGATGGGCACATACATGGCGCCCAGCCGCAGGATGGCCAGCATCAGCGCAATGCTCTCGGGGCGACGCGACAGCAGCATCGCCACCCGGTCGCCGGCGCCCACGTTCATCGCCTGCAGACGGGTGGTGTGGCGCACCGAGATGTCGTGCAGCGTCTCGTACGTCCAGCTCACGCCGTTCTCGCCGGGCATGCGCACGGCCAGCGCCTTCGGATGGCGCTGGCACTGCAGCTCGAAGCGGTCGATGACGGTGGCCTGTGGCAGGCGTGACTCGCCATCGGTCGGGCCCGACCAGGTCTGCAGGATCAGCGGCTGGATGCTGTGTGCCAGATTGGAGAACTGGCCCAGTGGCTGGGCGTCGTGCAGCAGCAGCTCGATCAGCAGATGGCGCAGGAAGCGCCGCCAGCCGTGCAGTGCCACCGTGTCGTACCGCCCCGATGGTGAACCGATGGTTACGTCTTCACCGGCAAAGCGCAGCGAAATGTCAGCTTTTTTACCGGGTGTCGCTGGTGCCGCACCGGTCGGGGTGGCATGATCACGGGAGCCGGTCCCGAGGGGGCCGACCGGGTCGTACGCCTGCGCCGCCGGGGGCGTTTCTTCGCTGCCCTCGACGAATTCGGCCAGCCCCGTTTCACCGGTCCAGACCATCCGGTTGCCGTGCCGGTCGCGGGCCAGGCGTTCGCGGGCCAGCACCAGAACATCCGGCGTGCTCCGGGTTTCGTCGGGAAGCGGGGTGTTGCCGATGCGGTGGTCGGCCAGTATCCAGGCTGCCAGCCAGGGAACCAGACGCTGCTCATGCTGCCACGGGGTACTGGCAAGCGCTTCGGCAAGATTGGCGGGAAGCTTGATCGAGATGGAAGCCACTGCGGTGAGAATCCGGTGAGGTCAGAAGAATGCCGGATGATTTACGGTCCTCCCCCGAGGGTAGGACATTCAGTCCAACAATCAACCTGTAATCGCATGATCGGTTTTGAACATAGGGCCAGTGGTGTGTTTCGTGTTCTTCAGGACACGATGACGTCCCCGGGTGGCCGCTGCTTGGGCAATGCTAGCGTGTCCGGGCATCGCCGGCCATCCAACCATTTGATACACATTCATGGAAAACTTCTGCTAGGGGTGTCCGCCGCGGTGCTGGCCGGGCTGCTGGCGTCGTCGCCGGCCGTTGCGGCATCCGGTGCGCCGGCCGCGGTTGTGCCGCAGGTATTGGCCGATGCTTCACCGGGTGGAAATGCTTCGGGCACCGCCTCCCCGGGTGGAAGTGCTTCGGCTTCGGGCGCCAGCGCATCGCCCGCAACTCCTTCAGACGCCTCGCCTGCGGGCAGCGGTGCCGCGGCTGGTGCATCTGCGGATGGCGCCACCCCGTCTGCCCCTTCTCCGGCCACGAACAGGACCCAGGACATGTCTTCATTCAATGGCAGCCAACCCGTGCGGCCGCAGATCCGGCTGGCCGTGCTGGGCGACTCCGACAGCCACGCCTTCCACGACGCCGCAACGCTCAACTACGGTACTTCCGAGGCGCGGGGTGGGGAGCAGCAGGCCAGCACCTGGCAGTGGACCGAGATCCTCGGCCAGCTGCGTCCGATGGACATCGACCAGGGGCCCTTTGGCGAGGTGGGCAGCAGCGGGGTCGGTGCGTGGCTGCGCCGCCACCTACTGGGCAGCCTCGTGCGGCAGCACAAGCAGGATTTCCGCTACAACTTCGCCATCAGTGGCGCCGGCTGCGAGGCGCTGACCGACAGTACCCGCGGTCAGGCACCGCTGCTGCTGGCCGAGATGGCGCGTGACCCCAAGGGCTGGGAAGCCGTGCCCGCCGTGGTGGTGATCCGCATCGGCATCAACAGTCTGGGCAAGAAGGCCGATCTCGACACCTTCGCCCGCACGGGGGCAGATGCCGCTGCGCTGGCCCGGGTCCAGGCCTGCGGTGATGCCGTGACAGAGGCCGTGACCAGTCTGAAGGCGCAGCATCCGAAGCTGAACATTATCCTGGTGGGGATCCTGAACAATGTCGACTGGCCGCCGCTGCACCGCAAGTTCCAGTCGGCGCAGGAGCAGACCAACATTGCGGCGGTGATGGACGCCTATGACGACCGCCTGCGCAACCTGGCGCGCCGGGTCGATGGCGTGCGCTTCTTCGACGACCGGGCCTTCTTCCGCAACCGTTTCGGCGCACGCGACGCCAGCGGCAAGCCGGCCTACAAGTCCGTGGAACTGGGCGGCAGCCGGGCGGTGGGGGTCACCCAGGGCGATGAGCCCTGGAACGCCGTGATCGGCGATGGTCATGCCGGAACCGTCTGGAACGGCCTCTGGGCCGGTCAGATGGTCAACGAGTTCAACCAGATTCCCGGCGTGCACATCGCGCCCATCACCCCGCCCGAGGTGGCCCGGATGGCCGACCCGGACGACCGTTTCGGACTGGCTTCGAAAAAATAGCGAATCGGTCCTGAACAACCCACAATCCGCCCGTCAGCCCGCCGCTGAACGGGCTCCTGTCGGGTGGCCTGAACTGCGCAGGTTCCGCTGGGTCATTACATCATGGCGTACCGCTGCCCCGGCCGGGCAAAATAGAACCACTCCCGGCCCGGCGGCGTGCCCGGGTTCGGGAACACCACGTAGCCGTCCTCCGGCGCACGGATGGCCTGACCGTCGGCCCGGAAGGCAATGGGCTCACCGGCGGCCACCCGGTCGAACGAGCGCCATTCGCGCGCAAACCGGTCCTGCAGGTCGTGGCGGTCGAACACGTCGTACAGTTCGATCAGCTCCTTGCCGGAGCAGGTGTCGCCGCCAGTGCCGGCGCGGGCATCTTTTCCGTCTTCATCCGCCAGACCGCCCAGTCCGAGCAGCCGCAGCGTGTTGTCGATGGCGGCACGGGCCACGGCCGGTGCCTCCGGGTCCAGATGCTGTCCACATTCCACCGTCACCGCATAGCCACCATGGGCGCGCATGTATTCGGTGGTGCCAATGCCATAGGCAATGCTGCCGTTCTGGCGCCGCCGCACACCCTTGGCGTAGGCCGACAGCCAGCCGTACACCAGCCGCTGCGGGCCGATGGCCTGGGCCAGCCGTTCCTCGTCTGCCGCATGGGAGAAGGGCTCCAGCTCGTCCTGATTGTTGGCGGGGCCGAAGAACACGAAGGGCACGCCGGGGGCCGAGAAGGTGTGCAGGTCCACCAGCACGTCGTGACTGGCCAGAATCGGTCCCAGCCGGCTGGCGATGCGGTCCTCGGCGTTTTCCGGCGACAGGCTGGGGCGGAAGTCGCGGTTCAGGTTGCGGTCGCCCTCGCGGCGGCCGGCGGCCCAGGCCACCGGATTGGCCACCGGCACGAAGCTCAGCGTTCCCCGCTGCAGCTGGCGCCGGCCGTCGGCGAATTCAGCCAGAATCTGCCGGATGGCCACTGGCCCGGCCGTTTCGTTGCCGTGCACGCCGCCCACCACCAGCACCCGTGGTCCCGGTCGCAGCGCGTGGAAGCTGTGCAGTTCGATGACGGGGGAGGAGGCGGGAGGGGGCGCAGAATCGGTCATGGCAGGAAGGGGCAGGGTGAACGAAGTGGGGGAACGAAGCCTGGGTGAATGATACGGGACGGACGGTGTCCGGCCGGGTGTGCTCCGCAGTATAGAGCGTGTCATGAACCTGTTCGTCCCCGGTATGCTCGGGACTGGCGTACCGGACGGCTGCGTCCGTCACGGTCAGGGTCAACGCATCGCGCCGGCCCCGCGTTTCTGGCTGGGGTGTTGTCCTGCTGCCCGAGACCGGGCCGTCCACGGCGTGAGCCGGCGCAGGGACGCATGCGTTCATGACACGCTCTATCATTGCAGCAGGGGGCATGCCGCTCCCGACTTTGTCTGCTGGAAATCACGAGATGAAAACGCATCCGATGCAGTCCGCCGTGAATACCTCTCTGTCACCGTTGCCGTCGCTGTCACCGTTGCCCGCCACTGGCTGCCATCGGCACGCCGTCACGGGCGTGCCTGCGGCTTCCCGCGCATCCGGCGCCGGCACACGCGGGCCGGCACGCTTGGCCGCCCGGCTGTCTGCACTTGCCGCTGCCCTGCTGCTGGGCGGGTGTGCCAGCTATTTTGGCGCCGAAGTCACCGCCTATCACCAGGAAGACCAGCCTCTGTCGGGCCTGAGCTTTCGCTTTGCGCCGGCACCCCAGCAGGCCGAAAGTCTCGAATTCCAGACCTATGCGGGGTATGTGCGCCGCGAACTGTTGGCCCATGGCATGAAGGAAGCCGGCGGACCACGCCGTGACGTGGATGTGGCGCTCGACTACATGGTCGATGGTGGCCGTCCGGTCAGCTACAGCCAGCCCAATTACGCCTACGTCTTTCAGGGCTACCGGCAGGTCCGTCACGACCGCACCGATGCCAACGGCCAGGTGGTCAGCTACTGGGAATCGGTACCCATCTACGGCTACGACCTGGTGGGCTATTCCACCTACCAGCGCACCGTCTACCGCAAGCAGTTCAAGCTGGCACTGACCCGTACCCAGCCCGTTCCGGGGCGGCCTGCGCGCCTGTACGAGGGAACGGTCGTGGCCGATTCCGAAGATGGCGCCCTCAACAATGCCGTGCCCTACCTGATTCAGGCCCTCTTTCAGGACTTCCCCGGGCCGAACGGCGTGACCCGGCAGGTACGGGTGGAGACGGACAGAAAGCCCGAGGCAAAGGCAGCCGACACGAAACCGGTCGATGTGAAGCCAGCCGATGCGAAAGCGGCCGATGCAGGGACATCGGATGGAAAGCCGGCCGGTGGCAGGCAGCCGGAACTGGCCGGTTCCGGGGCGGCCGCCGGCAAATGAGCGCCGCGGTGTAACGGCCCGTGGGCTGCAGGCAGGGCCTCCGGCCCCGCCATGGGATGGTCAGCGCTGCGGCCAGTGCACTGGCAGCCCGATGCCCAGCTGGCGCGTGCGCCGGTCCATCCGGCGCACCAGCTTCTCGATATCGGCCTCTTCGGTGGCATCCAGCATGCGGGCCGGCTCACGCAGGCGGGCGCTGCGGATCACGCCGCGCACCTTCAGCAGCTGCTTGTGCACGGCCGGGCCGATGATCAGCTGCTGCTGGTGGCGCATCAGCGGCAGATAGGCGTCGAACACATCCTCGGCGTCGTCGCGCTTGCCCGCTTCGAACAGTTCCTGCAGCTTGATCAGCGCTTCCGGCCAGGCAAAGGCCGTGAAGGCGCCATCCACACCGCGGTCCAGCGCCTGCGGGAAGTGCAGTCCCTCGTTGCCCTCGAAAATGGCCAGACGGCGCACGCCCTTGGTCTCGGCATCGCGCAGCGCCACCGTCTTGTCCAGACCGGAGGCACGGCCCTGGCACAGGCCCTCCAGATGCTCGAAATCCTGCAGCATGCGGATCAGCAGGTACGCGGCGATGTTGACGCCGTTGACGGCCGGCTGGTCATGCAGGATCCAGGGGATCTCGCCCAGCCGTTCGCTGAGCCGCTCGAAGTAGTTGTAGATGTCTTCGTCGGTGCGCAGCGTCACGTCCGGGCTGATGCGCACACCGGCGGCGCCGGCGTCCATCACCCGGCGGCCCATCAGGGCCATGTTGTCGATGCCGGGTGAAGAGATGTCGACGATGGCCGGGATGCGGCCATTCAGGTGGCGGATACCGGCGCGCACCACGGACAGGCGCTCGTCGTTGGTCAGTTTGTCGGCTTCGGACTGGGCGCCCAGCAGCAGTACGCCGCTGGCCCCGCAGGCGACCAGGAAGTCCATCTGCGCCCGGATGCCGTCGAGATCCAGGGTACCGTCGTCGGTGAACGGTGAAATGGCTTCGGCGAAGACGCCACGTGTTGAAGTCGTGATCAGGGGGCGATCATTCCAGTTCAGGTTCAAACCACTTTCCTTCGGAAGGTTCACGGGAGGATCCGGGCATCCGGCCGGGCAATGACCGGCAGGGGGCCTGGCAGTGGCGCCGGGCCCCGGCAACAGGCAGGGGCGGATGCCGGCGGCCCGGGCAGGGGACCATGCCGCAGGGGGCAGCGCCGAAAGGCGCCGCGCAACGGGCTGGGCCACGCCTGAAAGCACGGAAACGGCTGGCCCGTTCCGGCGCCGGCAACCGTGCGGGTCGCGTACCGGAAAACAGGGTCAGTCCGTCACCAGAAGGCGGTCGGGCCGGCATTGGGTAGAAGTCTACATGAGCCGCCGGCTCTGCATGGCCATTGGCAGCACTGATTCAAAAAACGTTACATACGATGCAGCGTATAGGGTACGCTGGCGGTGCTGCCGACGGCGCAGCGGCGAATCGCTGCGCCACACCTTCAGGGCAGGGGGCCGGGGTGCAGGGATGGCGGAGCAGGGCAGGGCAAGGCAAGGCAAGGCAAGGCAAGGATAGCGAGGGCAGGGCAGGTTTGACACGGACAAAACCCATGTTATTATCACCGTCTCGACGCGCCCGTAGCTCAGTTGGATAGAGTACTTGGCTACGAACCAAGGGGT
>ERZ772971.59-NODE-59-length-65851-cov-4.737583_pt1 | contig 65851 bp, 75 predicted proteins | sample MGYA00511943_ERZ772971 | MGnify/ENA primary metagenome ERZ772971 (study PRJEB29015, sample SAMEA2737929) | human oral metagenome | biome: human oral; feature: human-associated habitat; material: dental | place: China | collected 2144 ... | reverse complement strand
GTACTGTCTGCGGCGACGCGCCTTGTTACGCTTTTTTATCTATTCAACTATACCTATCTCAGTAGTTGTAGAAATAGCTGCGGAAACAAAGGGCAAAACCCTCTCCGCCTGCGGAACTAGGACAGCCCACTCCGCTAGGACGAGACGAGGCTGAAATCACTCGCATCGGCGACGAATCCTGACCACAACGCCCGTATTTATCCCGCTTGGTAGCCGTTACTCCTGTGCCTGTTTCAGCGCCGCCACCGCCGTATCAAAATCGCGCATGAAGTTCTCTTCGCCAAGCAGGGTCAGTACGCCGCTGCGGCTCAGGCTGGCACGGACTTGTTCGTTTGCCCCGGAGATGAGGACGCGGATACCGCGTTTGTGGAAGTCGGTGATGACGCGTTCCAGGGTGAGAATGCCGGTCATATCAATGTACGGCACCCAGCGCATACGCAGGATAACGGCGCGCGGCTGGGTGTTGATGTCGGCGAGGGTTTTTTCGAATTTTTCCATCGCGCCGAAGAAGAAGGGACCGTTGACGATAAACATTTGCACGTCTTCCGGCAGCGCCTCACTATCGCTGCTGTGCTCACCTTTTTTAACTTCAACCGCCTTCGCCATTTGTCCGAGGAAATGCAAGGTGGCGAGGATGACACCGATGTTGACCGCGACGACGAGATCCACAAAGACGGTGAGGGCGAAGGTGATGAGAAAGAGCGCGTTGTCGGCACGCGGGGCACGGCGCAACATGTTGAGGCAGCGTTTCGGCTCGCTCATGTTCCAGGCGACCTGGAAGAGGATGGCGGCCAGCGCGGCGAGCGGGATGTTGGCGGCGAGCGGTGCGGCGACCAGTAAGATGAGGATGAGGGTCAACGCGTGGACGATTCCGGCAAGCGGGCTGTTGCCGCCCTGACGGATGTTGGTCGCGGTGCGGGCAATAGCGCCGGTCGCAGCAAAGCCACCAAAGAAGGGGGTGATGATGTTGGCAAGCCCCTGGCCAACGAGTTCCTGGTTGGAGCTGTGGCGCGTACCGGTCATGCCGTCGGCGACAACCGCCGAGAGCAGCGATTCGATAGCGCCGAGCATGGCGATGGTGAAGGCGGGCAGGATGAGGGTGGTGATTTTCGTCCAGCTGAAATCCGGCAGGGCGAAGGTTGGCAGTTTCTGCGGGATGCCGCCGTAGGCCGAGCCGATGGTGGCAACGCCGTCAAACTGGCAGAGGCTTTGCAGGACGGTTGCCGCGATAAGTACCCACATCGGCGACGGGATACGGCGCAGCAGGGCGATTTTCGGCACGATGATGAGCAGCGCCAGCGACATCAGCGCGATAGCAGTGGTGGCAAGGTGCATCTGCGGGAAGCTGCGCAGTAGTGCCCAGATTTGTTCGTGGAAATGCGCGCCCGTCGCTTTCGGCAGACCAAAGAAGGACGCCCATTGCCCGACCCAGATGACGACACCGATGCCGGCGGTGAAGCCGAGGATGACCGGCATCGGGATAAAGCGGATCATGGTGCCGAGGCGGAAGAGGCCCATAAAAAACAGCATCACACCGGCGAGGACGGTGGCAATTTGCAAGCCGTCGAAGCCGTATTGCGCGGTGATGCCGGCGAGGATGGCGATGAAGGCACCGGTGGGCCCGGCAATTTGTACGCGCGAGCCGCCGCAGACCGAAACGATGAAACCGGCGACGATAGCGGTATAGATGCCCTGTTCCGGTTTGACGCCCGTTGCGATGGCAAAGGCCATGGAAAGAGGTAGGGCGACGATGCCGACGATGATGCCGGCGATGATGTTGCGTAACCAGTTCTGGGGGGCGAAGAGCCCGGCACGGCGGGCTTCTATCCAGGCAATCATGATGTTTCCTCAAAAAAGCGCGGATTCTACGCCGCGCGCGGGCCTACGGCTACTGGATTTCCCGCCTGACGCTGTCTATAATCGCGCGCACTTGGGGGCGTTCCTGGATTCGACGGGGATGACAAGACTCCAGGTGCATGTCGAGGATGAAAGAACCTCGTAAATCCCTTTCAAATCAATAGTTGCAAACGACGACAACTACGCTTTAGCGGCTTAATTCCCGCTGACGCTCACTTGAATGTGTCTGTACGTTCAAACTGAGTGGCATTTTTACAGAACCGCTGCTTATCGCGTCCGCCGGTAGGCAGTCAAATCAAGCGGAATCGTGTGCGGGTTGCCTGGCCGTTGGCTGCACGCCCATTAAATTAAAAACGTGCCTAAACATGTAGTACCGAAGGTTGCGTGTTTCCGGACGGGGGTTCAAATCCCCCCGCCTCCACCATTTTTTGTATCCACAAGGCTCCAGAAGTTACCAAACCACCAGTATTGGCCTGGCTTCTGGGGCTTTTTTATGCGCCAGATGTATCCATGTGTATCCACGTGTTATACCACGCGCGTTGTAGTACCATTTGTGGGACTAAAAAAACATGTAGTACTGAATGTGGCACTAACTGAAACTCAATGCCGGACTGCTGCTGCGCCGGCCAAGAATGTAAAGAAGTATTTTGACGGCGGTGGCCTGTGCTTGCAGGTGACGCCCGACGGGAAAAAGTACTGGCGGCTCTACTACCGCATGCCCGGCAGCAAGAAACAACAAACCGTGTCCTTCGGCGTTTATCCAAAGGTCAGCCTGAAACAGGCAAGGCAGCGGCGCGATGAGGTGAAATTACTGATCGCGCGCGGCATTGATCCCAAGCTGGCCGCCAAACAATTACGGCAGGATAAAGCCGTGGCGCTGGAGAATACCTTTGCCGATGTTGCTAGGCGTTGGCTTGAGCATCGTGCGGCGGTGAAGAAATGGGGCAAGCAACATCAGCGGGCTACAAGAAGCATGCTGGAGCGATACATGTATCCCCGCATCGGTGATTATCCTGTGACGGAAATCGAACCGACGCAAATCCTGCGTGTGCTGCAAGAATTACAGTCGGCGGGGAAAATTGAGACGTCGCACAAGTTGTTGAGTGCGACGACGCAGGTGTTTCGCTACGCAATGATCACCATCCGGATCTGCAAATACAATCCTGCAGCGGATTTGTCGGAATTGCTGGAAACCGGGAAATCTGTCCCCTACCGCCACATCACTGACCCTGCGGAGATCGGTCGCTTGCTGGTCGCTTTAGATGAATATACCGGCAGCCCGCAGGCAAGAGGGTTGGCTCGCCTACACCCGCTTATTTTTACGCGACCAACGGAAATCCGACTGATGCGTTGGGATGAAATAGATTTTGAACAACGTCTCTGGCGACGTAGCGAAGATGAGACGGTACGCCGAAAAAACGTCAACGCCGTACCATTCTCCCGCCAGGCATGGGAAATCATCGCCAGTCTGCACTTGGTCACAGGGCGGACGGATTACGTCTTTTGCAACATCCATCGCAACAAGCCATTCAGCGCCGGCGCAGAAAGCAAGGTGTTGAAGAGTATCGGCTATCACGAAAAAATTGTGCCGCACGGTTGGCGGCATACGGCATCGACCTTGCTGCATAATCAGGACTACGACAGTATTTGGGTTGAAAAGCAGCTAGGTCATACAGATAAGAATGAAGTCCGGGGAACCTACAATCACGCGGACTATCTTGAACAGCGGCGAAGAATGCTGCAAGAATGGGCCGATTATCTAGACACGCTGAAAGCCAACGTCAAGTGACGTTGGCTTCGTTTTGTTGCGCCAGCCAGTCCAGCACTTCACCGAGAATATAGTAGCGGCCTTTTGCATCGGTGTATTTGCGCGAAGCGGGGAATAGCCCCTTGCTTTCCAAGCGGCGGATAGTTTGCGGTGAGAGAGGCGTTAGCCCCCGATGCTCCCGTCCCCGTGTTTTGGAGGTGGATATATCGGCGATGGTGACATGCGCTTCGCGCGGCATTTCCGAGTAGTTCACGATTTTTCCTCGTTGAAAACAAAAATGTCAAAGAATTCGTCAATGGCTGCCATATCGCCTTTATCGGTACGCTTTTTCAGTTCTTTCAGATTGCGAACCAGCTCTTCCAACACCCATTTCAATTCCCCTTTCTTACCAAAGCTGATGGCGTTTTCTATATTTAGTTGCATGCTCACCGTTATTCTCCGCTGGGTTCCGGTTGTACTTCTTGCAGGCTATCCCGCCAACTGGATTTGGCAATATGGCGCGGGAACCACGCAACCGCTATGCGGGGGTTCTCATAATTCGACCGCCGCCACCATCCGCCTTCTTTTTCTTTATATGGTTCATCCACAAAGACAGTTGCCTCGCCGTTCTCATCCATCGCCAACCACCGCGCCCACGGCGGCACAATGATGTCCCGACCGTAATAGTCTTTAACTACGAGGTGATCAGGTTCTTTCGGCTCGGGAAAAAGTTTGTCGCGCAGCTCCCGCATGACGTCTTGTTCTTGCAGTCTTTCCGGGACAGCGTGTTTCAGGAAGCTGTCAAACACCGCTTCCCGACCATCGTCCTTGTCTGCCGCAGCGGCGATACGGGCTGACGTCATGCTTACCAGTTCCCCGGCAATTTCCTTGCTGCCGAGAATTTGCACATGCATGGCTGCTTCAAGCATTGCTGTCACCTCAATCATCCATTGCTGATCATGCGGGCAGCGGGTCAGGGTGTCTCTCCAGTCCTTGCCTCTCAGTTCCGCGCGGGCGTCAAGAAGCCAGCTTGCCCCGTTCTCCACGTCCCAGCCGCCATAGCTGATGTAAGGCTTTTCCATAAATGCCGACATCGTGCCGCCTTCATTAACGGCGAGCCAGTTGGCACGGTCGGGGATGTGCAGGACATTGCCACAGAACATCACCAATTTGTAGTAATCTTTAATTTTTGCGTTCATGCTACTTTCTCCTCTGCTGCGGCTTCCAGGTCAACAATTTCCAGCGAGAGTCTGATTTCCTTGCCATTAGCCAAGTGCAATTTCGGCGCCAAGAGTTCTATTTCCTTCTGTTCCATTACCTTTGCCAATACCAAAGACACCTCTACCCATTTCCGCATTGTCACCATTAGAAGGTTGTTACTCATAGTTTTCTCCTGTGTGTTAAGAAGTCTGTTCCCCGCGCGCGCGTTGAAATATCCAGCATCGCGGGGTTTTGGGTTGACCGTAGCTGTTGCACGCGATGGCCGATGACACCGTGCGGCTCGCATCAACAAACTTGCGGTGTTTGCTGGAGCGCAGGTGGCGTTTCAAATCGCGCAAGAGCGGCACCTGTTGGCGGGCATTGCCGGCCATTTCGATAAATTCGTTGAGATTGACGGCTATTAGGTTTGGATCGCGGCTGTGGTTGAGCGCGGGTTGTGGCGCACCGAAGCCATCGCTCTTGCCTGCGCTGTCGAGGTAGTCGAAGATTTCCCAGAATTCCGCGACCACCGGATGGTCGGCAGCGATGGCCGTTTGCCGTTCGATGCAGGCATCCTTCAGCGCAGCGCAGGTCGCTTTTTTCTGTTCGTCGCTCAACCCGAAAATGGCCGCAAACTGTTCGGCGAAGGCAATCAGCTGGGCGTGGTTTTTGGCAAGCCGTGCGTGATGGATGCCGTCAATGTTGAGCAGCATTTCTTGATACTTCGGCATCTTCTCGGTGACGTAGGAAACCACCTCTTTTTCACGTATCGTGGCGAGCAGTACGAAATAACTCAGTTCCTCGATGCCGAGGCGCACCATTTCATCTGTCGCGGCCTTGGAATCGGCGCTGTGTCCCGCTTTGGTGAAGCGCAGTTGGACAATCCGCTCAAGCACTGCGTCGCTGGCGTTGACCTGGTCGTTTTGCGCGATGACCAGCGAGCCGCGAAAAGGTGGCTCGTAGGTCTCGTTGCCGCTGTTTTTCAAGCCGCGCACTCGCATCCCGCGTCCGTTGTAAAAGGGTTTGAGTTCGTCCCAGTCAAATTTTCGCGCGTGTGAATCTTCGGCGCGGTCAGCTTCGATGAAGACGTTGGGCATGTTGGAATGCTGCGCCAGCGAGCGGTCGAGGCCGGCGCGCGTGCCCTTGTTTGGATCGATGCCTTCACGATCCTGACCGAGCAACCGCCAGAGAAATTCGATCAGCGTCGTTTTGCCGGAACCGGGTTCGCCGATGACCTCCAAAAACGGGAAGGACGACTGGCATTTGCGCACCTGCTCGGCGAAGAGCGAAGCGAACCAGTACACCGCCGCAATCATGCCGTCGGTGCCAAAAGCGCGCCACACCAGCTGCGGCCAGTCCTGGCGATAATGGCGCGGGGTCGTTTCGATGTGCATCTGCCGCTCGCGTGACAACGACTTGATGGATTTCTTCGGCAGATCGAAAAAATCCTCTTCGTTGATGTCGTAAGTCTTACCGCCCTGCACAGCGATGCGGGGGAAGATGTAGCAATCGTGCTCGCGGCTGTAGCCGATATACTCGATCGTTTCCACGGTTTTCAGCCCCTGCAGCCAGCGGGTACCTATCCAGTCGAGGTGTTTCGCTTCGCCCGACCACCACGCGCCTTGCGCGCTGGCCAGCCGCTTTTTGAATTCGGCACTGGCGGTGATTTGCCCCGGCGTGAAAGTCATGTTCATCGCCGGGCGGCTGTCGGGGAAATGGATGCGGGCGTAAAACCAGCTTTCATCCGTCACTTCCGCACGCTGGAAATAGAGAAATTCGGGGCGCGCATTCGTAATGCGCTGTGTTTTCCCGACCATCATGACCGCATTGAGCGTCGTTTCGTCGTTGGTGCGGCCATAGTCAAAATCGCCGGACTCAATCAAGGCTTCCAGCGCTTTTTGCTCTACCGACCACCAATGGAGCTGATTGTCATAATCAACGACAAAACCGTGCGATTTGGTATGGATAAACAGTAGCGCTGCCTTCTCACCCACCGAGCGCGCAATCAGCAGCGCACCGTGATAGCGGTATTCGTCAAGGTCTTCAACGTTCAGCCTGCCCAAGCGGTGCAGGTCATTCCAGTCACACTTACTTTTCGCTGGCGAAATGGCGGCGGCACAATCCAGTCCAGCCTTGCGCATCCGGGCAACGAATTTGCGGATAGCGGCTTTGCCCGCCTTGTCGTTGTCGAGTGCCCATACCCACCGCACTCCTGTTGCTACACAGTTATCCAGTGCAGTTTGTGGATAATTTGAACAGGACAGCACCGCAACCGCCTTGATACCGTTTTGCCACAGCGAGATGGCGTCAATAATGCCCTCGGTAATCCACACCTCGTCACCATCCTGGATAATCATCTCCGGCGGCTGCCACCAAAGTCCGGCGTGCGGCCCGCTGAAATTCTGCTTGCGTACCTCACGACTGCCGTCGGCGTTGACGATTTCGACCGGATCAACAAAACGCTCCATGTAGGACGTACTGTTGGGCAGATAAAAACGCACCGTTGCCGTGCCGCTTTGTGCCTGCCCGCTCCACCATTTTTCCTGTGTGTAGTAGGACTTCATGCGCATGGTGTTGAGGCCGCGCGCCTCACGCATGTAGGCATCGGCGGTGGCATTCGGGTTTTGCGGCGTGCTGGGGAAGCGCTTGTTGTACTGGCCGAATTCCTCCGGATACAAGTCGCGGACGGAGTACTCCATGCCGCACTTGTTCTCGCGGCCACAGCGCAGCACCCACGGCGATTGCGCCGAAGTAAAGAGCGATTTTTTGCCACAAGCAGGACATTTGCCCTGGTTAAGCCAGCGCCCGTCATCACTTTTCTTAAAGCCAAACTCGCTGAGTATCCGGGGCACAATGCGCCCGGCTAGCTCTTCATTCATCTCGGCCATATGTCCCTCGCTTACAGCAGCGCGCTTTGTTGCTCGCGCGCTGTGCGGGCGCGGACAAATTCAACCAGCTCGCGCAGCGATACCGCGTGCTGTTGCCCACCGTCGTTGATGATGGCGCAAGCGGTGGATGAATCGTCAATGGACAATCCCCAGCCCTCTTTGGCCAGCCCTGCGGATTCGTGTTCGGCGATGGCACGGGCTGCCGTCAGTTCGGCGCGGTGGGTATCAATTTTGACCAGCTCTTGCAGATAGTCGCGGCAAGCGGCGAGGCGTTCGTCGCGGCTGTAGCCGGGCTGCCAAGGACGGGCGACAAACTCGCGCGCCAGGTCAAGAGCACGGTCTTGCACCGCGTCACAGACGGGGATGGCCGTGATTTGGGGTTGGAAAAGGCCGCTTGCCGGCGATATTTGCCGAACCACTTCGGAGCGAATGAGGTAGGTCGCGCCGCAGTGCGGGTTTTGACATGCTGCGTATTGTTCGCGCATGGCATCATGCTGCTGGTGGCTGCCTTGAATGCGCATCGGCGCACCGCACGCCGGGCAAGGGAAATGGCGTAAGGGTTGACTCATAGCGCACCCTCCTTTTTGCCGCATTTTTCGACCAACGACCAGAATTCAAGCAAGGCTTCACCGACGGTGTCAAAAAACTGGGTGGGGTGGACTTTGTCCGGGTTCGTGTACATACGGACACTGGGACCAACCTCGTCACATGACAAGTAGATACTGGATACAGCAAATCGCGCTGAGAGCTGCGTTGTTCCGTCTTCAAAAAACGAGACATAGCAAGTGATGCCCCGCTCAATCAAACGAGCGGCGACAGCAGAGAAAATCAGTTTCAAAGTGTCTTTATCCACGGCGTCCTCCTTGTCGTAGCCAGGCGAGGCATTCCGGCTGTTCATTGGCCGGCAGATGTGGGCAGAGTTCGGCGACATGGTGAGCATGTGATTCGCTGCGCACATCGGTTGGCAGATCGTCTACACCGAGCAGGGCAAAGGCGAAAGTGGCGGCGGAAAACAGCAGAGCAATGCCACCAAGGATGATGTCGCAAAGATGGTAGACGTGGGCAGTCTTCATGCGGCACCCCCGAACATCTCCTGCTGCGCCTCTTCCTCGCGCGGACAACCCAGTCCGTCGAGCGCAAGCGCGATCAAATACGACAGACGCGCCTTTTCCTCGCCGATGGCGTGGCGACGCATCACGAACAGCTCTTTCAGCGATTTGTGCTGCCCGGCTTTTACCGCAATGCCGTGCATTTCATACTGGTACAACGCACCGGCCCATTCCTTTTGCATCGCCAGCAGCCAGTCGGCGGAATCGGCTTTGCCTTTGGCGCGCAAGATGGATGTGTTTACCCTTGCCAAATACATATGCACCCGGTCGAGGCGGAGGCAAAGCTGCTTTGTCAACAGCGTTTTTTCGGGATACCCGTATCCCGGATTTGCCGTCTGGCACCCCGCCGAAGCGGGCCCGGCGGAACAATTTTGCCCCGCGAGCAGCGCCTCAACAGCCTCGGGCTCACCCAGATACACATCGGTCGGCAGGCAGGCCAGCTCCTGCAGGCCATACAGCTCGGCATTATCGGCGGTGCCGGCCGTGCGCCGCGCCATCTTCCAGTCCAGGCCGAGCAGACTGACCACCGGCCGGAAAGGCACATATTGCACACCTTGTGCCGCCAGCACGGTGAGCATCAGCCCGTGAAAAGGCAGTAAAGAAACCGGACGGGCAATCATGCGCCACCTCCACAGCCCAGCGACTTGCGCGCCAGGGTCAAAAGCGCCTGATACTCGTCCGGGGCGATGGCCAGCGAATTGGCCGGCTGGATGTGCAGCCCGGCGGGGAAATGCGGCGAAGGCAGCGCCATGACAATGGCGAACTCGCCAACACGCAGCCCGCGCTCGCCGCTGCGAATGCGGGAGACCCCGGAGGCATCCAGCTCCAGCGCCTCGGCAATATCCTGCGACGGGATGGAGAGCAAATGCGCTTGCAGGGTCAGTGCCAAATCATTGTTGCTGGTCATTGCGCACCACCTTCGGCAAACTCGGTTTCCAGCATATGGCGCACCGCCTCGTAGGCAAGGGTACTCATCGGCACTTGGGTGCGCTTGGCCAATAATTGCAGGCGCTCGCGGTCGGTTTTTGACAGGCGCACCAAAACGGGCGTATCCATGCGCGGTTCGCGGCGTGCGTAGCGTTCAAAATTCATATATAATTCCTTTTTGATAAGCGTGATGCTAAACGGGGATAAAGCATGACAACCGGCAAAAAGAAACAGGGGCAGGCAGTAAAGCGCCTCATTTCGCCCGAACGGGAGATAGCGCTCAGCACGGAAGACTGGTCAGACCTGTGGCTGCTCTTCGCCCAGAACATGGAAGATGCCCTGCTCGATGCAGGGGCAACCCCCGGCAAAGATTACAACTATCAGGATCTGTTCCGCCTCAGCCAACCCTATCTCTTGCACTGGTTGCAAGCGGAAAGGGTTAGGCCTGCGTTTTCGTTTGGCGCAGCGCCGTATCGAGATCCTGGGGACTGAAAAGCCCGCGCGTGCGGACGGGGCGGCCATCGGGGAAAGTTACCAGGCCAAGACGCCAAATCCCTGCCAGGCTGGTGCGCCCTAGCGTGTAGGCACTGGCGTGGACGACATAGCCCTGGGCGCGAAATTCGGCAATACGCTGGCGGCCAAGCTCGGTAAGGCGCGCCTGCTCCGCCTGATACGCACGGCGGGCAGCACGGTCAAGGCGGGCTTGATGTAGGGATTTTGCAAAAGAAGAAAGATTCATGATTTCATCCTTTAATCGGGAAAACCCGGTTGAGGGGGAAAAGGAGGGCAACCCAAGTCGTCAAACTTGTGGGGTTGCTCTCCGCCTTTGACGTTCAAGCGCTAGGCTTAACGTGGGACAAGTTTATGCAGCATACTGCTTTTTGTAAATATCTTTGCGCAGGTTTTTTGTTAAATGAATGAAAGATTGAGGGATATTAGAGAGTCAAGGTCTCTCACCCAAATGCAAATGGCGGAGATTGGCGGAGTAAGCCTTCGTTCTCAGCAGCAGTATGAAAAAGGGAATGTAGCTCCGACCACAGATTACCTCACCCGTCTCTACGAAGCGGGCTTTGATGTGGTGTATCTGATTACTGGCAAGCGCAATACAGAAGCGTTGACCGCCGAAGATAGCGAGTTGTTGCGGGTGTGGTATCAGGCAGAGCCTATCTTGCGCAAGATCGCATGGCGTGTGCTTACTACCAATGGTGACTTAGGCGGCGACCCCGAAGCCTTTTTCAAGGTACACCGCGACAAGACGGACAAAACCGATACTGGCATGCGCTTTTTCATGGGGGTACTGCTCCTTGTGCTGGCCATTGTGTTCGCGCAGTTGTCGGTACTCCTGTTCCCCGGACAGGCCGCTTCATCGCCGCAGGCGGTGTCCGTCTATATCGTGACCGTGGCGGGGATTTGTATGGCGGCGATTGGCCTCGTTGCTTCTGCGATGAATATCAGCCTCCGCAATTCCTGGCTACTGCTGCCGGTGTACCAGTGGTGCCGCTACAATCTTATCGTTTGGCTGTGGCGCAACTGGCGGGGGGATGCCGATGGCGAAGGCCGCAAGGCGAAAGCCAGGATTGACCTGTGGCATGCCTTTAACGACCGCGAAACTGCCAAAGAGCGCTACCACATCAAGCCGACGAAAAGACGCAAAAGCAAAATGGAGCGCCTGGAAGCGCGCTGGCAAGAGATGTACCGCCACTTTTTGGCGGAATATGGCTATTGCGCGCCACAGTAATTATTTGTCAGGATTAGAAAATGCTTTTGGGTAATTTGCCGAAAAATTCCCTTTGATAACGGAATTTTTTGATTCGTCATTTTAACTTATAAGATGGAGGGAGCATGAATCATTCTATTGATATGGCAATGGAAAGCTATATTAATTTCAATATCGGGCTTGTGCAAAGTGAATGCGCACAATTTAAAGAACATCATATTGTTGCTTATTATGGTGATATAGGATTGGATGCTATAGAACAATTCCATAATGTCATAAAAGATAACGTTAAAAAGGGAAAAAGAAAGAAGAAACTGCTGATTATTTTACATACTGGTGGCGGTGTCGTAGAAGTAGTAGAAAAATTTGTTGAAGTGTCCAGATATTTTTATAACCAAATAGATTTTTTAGTCCCTGAATATGCCATGTCTGCCGGGACAATATGGTGCATGTCGGGCGATAATATTTATATGAATTATGCATCTTCTCTTGGTCCCATTGATCCGCAGGTTCGAAATAACAACGGGAAGTGGATTCCTGCCTTGGGTTATCTGGAAAAATTTAATGAATTTATAGAGAAATCAAGGGATAACCAACTTACCAATGCCGAGCTATTACTACTAAATAATTTAGATCTTGCAGAACTAGAGCGGTATCAACAAGCCGCAAACCTGTCTGTTGATTTACTCAAACAATGGTTGTTTACATATAAATTTAAGGATTGGACGAAACATAAAACCAATCCTGAACGCCAAGGAGAGACTGTAACTGACGAAGAGAAACGCGAACGGGCTAGAAAAATAGCGGTTGATTTGAACAATACGAGTAAATGGCGGTCGCATAATAGATTTATTAGCATGAGAACATTGCAAAAAGATTTAAGATTATTAATAGAGGACTATTCAAACGATACGCAAATGATGTATCTTATAGACAAAATTCACACCCTTATTTTGCAATTTTTGCAGAAAACAGGGCTTTCTAGAGTAATCCTTGGATACGCGGAGCAAGAAAATGAAAACTTGTGAGAGAGAAGTAGGAGCATCACATGGGCTGTCTGATTTTGAGGAAAAATTATTAGAATTTGAAAAGTTGAAAGAAAAAGCCTTACATGACGTTGCACTTAGAAAGATTATACAAATGAGAAAAGAGGGATTATTATCGCGCCCTTCTTTTAATCTGGAATATGGTCCTGAAATCCGTATCATTCAGTTATCTAACTTTAAATAATGTTAGAAATATTCCGTCATATTGCGCTTGGCTTGATATATAAAAATTTGGAGAAAGACTCGCGGGCTGCTTTTGCCTGCTTGCTCTCGCAGGTTGCGAAAACCTGAACGGTTTTTACTCGGATGCGCCCAGCCAGCCGCAAACCGTCGCATTGCAGGCGCAGCGCCCCGCGCCGGGGGAAATGGCGCTGTTGCCGCAATCCTTGCCTGTGTATGACGCGACCGATGCGGTAGATACAGGATTACAGTCCTCGCGCGATAAAACCGCAGCAATCCGCTGCAAAGAAGAAATACCGCTGCAGTAGTAGCAAGCGGTGCAGCAATATCCGTTCATACGAAGAAGCCCGCTATTTGTTTAAACATTGCGGACTGAAGCGGCTGGATCGGGACGGGGATGGCATCCCGTGCGAGCGTCTTTGCGGTGGTTAATTGGATATATCATTTGATTTTGATGGGATAACAGGACGCTTTCATGGTGGAACAAGTAAGTAATAACATTTCTTTCCAACACCAATTTCGCTATACTTTCAATGAACCGGTAACGGTCAAAGAATTAACAGACAGCTTGCAAGGCTATGAAAGGCTGGCAATCACGTATTTGCCCCGTGTTTTGAATTCACTGTTTGATACGGAAGTTGTTACCCTGTCTGTCTTGGTACGGGAAATTTCCCAAGGCTCGCTCTGTGAGAAACTGATTTTTGATTTGTTATTCAAAGACGAAGAAACGTATCGCAATTTTTGTAATTCGGTCAGAAGGATAACAGGTATTGATGCGGCATCGCAGGGAAACTATATGAGACTCATATGCGTATTAATCATGGTTGCGTTGTTGGCTTATGGTGTCTCTCTCGCAAAGGGCGATAAAAAAGCCGCTATCCAGCAAAATACAATAAATATTCTGAACCTTAATACAAAAGAGACATATTTTCCGGGTGAGAAAATTGTAGAAATTGTTGAAGCGATTACTGCCAATGACAAGAAAAAAGTTGCAGAGAATGCTATCAAGGTAATGCGTCCGGCAAAAAAATACCAGGGAGAAATTGAGTTGGGCGAACAGCAAATAATGCCAGTTTCATCAGAAATCATTGCTGAACTGCCGGATAAAGTTGAGATGGAAGATGCTCCCATTATCAAAAACTTCAAAGATATTGATGTGCAAATTCGTGCGACTGACAGGGACAAAGACAGCGGCTGGGCAGCGATTATCGAAGGCGTTGTTGAACGTCGCGTCAGGTTGATTCTTCCTGCCGATATTAACAAAGACAGTCTTGCCAATAATAAAACTGTGCGAGCAGACGTGTCAGTACAATTCAAAATTAGCAAGACCGGCGAGCTGGAAGCTCAAAATATCACCTTGGAACGTCTGACGGAACAGCCGTAATTATGCCTGCGGCGTTGCCGTCAGTTTGATGCCCGGCGCGTACGCCGGTTATGGCTATTTGCCGTAATGATAGCGGCAGGAAATGACGGTCAGCGCGCGTTCGTCCACGGCGTAAACCAAGCGGTTGCTGTCATCAATGCGGCGCGACCAGAATCCTGCCAGATTGGCCTTGAGCGCTTCGGGTTTGCCGATGCCGGCAAAGGGTTCGCGCAGCGTTTCCTTGATGAGCAAATTAATGCGTTTCAGGGTCTTTTTGTCCTGTGCCTGCCAGTAAAGGTAATCCTGCCACGCCTCATCGGTGAAGGCGAGCAGGCGTTCAGTCATCGGCGAGTTCCTGCGGAGCGCTCTGGCCGTTTTGGTACTGGGCAATGGAGCGTTGCAGGTGCGCGGCGTTGGCGGGCGTTTTCAGCAGGTGCAGGGTTTCGGTCAGGCTGTTGTAGGTATCGAGCGACATAACGACGGCATCTTCGCCGTTGCGGCGGGTGATGAGAGTAATGTCGCGGTCGTTCGCCACCCGGTCAAGGACGTGTTTGAGGTTGCTGCGGGCATCGGTGAAAGAGATCGTGTGCATGGGGGTTACCTGTACAAATACTTGTACAAGTATAGTCTTTCTTCCCGCCTACGCCAAACGGATCAGCTCCTCGCACTGAATCGAGCAGGTGTAACCGTTATCCCCCAGCGAGTGGGTTATTTCCTTGATGAACCAACGCACCGCGTCGATTTGCGGCTTGAAGCCCTGCGTGATGAGCGGCTGTTCGGCAAACAGTTCGGCGCGGCCCACCGCGAGGTTGAGGGTCAGAGTACGCGAGCGGGTTTTGATGCGCTTCATTTCCGCTTCCGCCGCTGCCTTCGCCTCTTTTTCGCTGTTGTAGGTCTGTTTCAGGTGGCGGCGGTAGCCGTCTGCGCCGACCTCCGCCTTTTTGCGCTTCGCGCCTTTCTTGTCATGCCAGTACGCGGTCACGCCAGTCACGCGGTCATCGCGGTCGGCGTCGGTAAAGTCGTGGCTATCGCCCTCGCTGCGGTGAATGGTGACGGTTGGTAGCGCTTGCCCCGAAGAGGTTTTCCCCGCCGCGCGCACTGTGAAGAGCAGGCGACCGTCTTTCACCGTGCCGACGGCGTCATGTTCTTGCGCCAGGCGGGTGACAAGGTGGGCGTCGCTTTCGTTCGTTTGGTCAAGATGTTCGACGGCAATGCCCGCCAGCCCCGCCGACACGGCGGGGGTCAACCCGTGCCGCGCGGCGATGGTGCCGATGATGGCGCCGATGGTGGTCTTGTGGTAGCTCTGTTCGCGCTCTTCGAGCAAGGTTTTCCGAAAATCCGCCGAGCGGGCACGGATAGTGATGACATCCGGCGGGCCGTGGTGGCCGATTTCATCGACGATGTAGCTGCCCCGGTTTTGTTCGCGCCCGGCAAAACCGAAGACAGCGGTCAGCTTCTTGCCCTTGCTCGGCAGTTCCACCATGCCGTCGCTGTCGTCGATTTCTACAGTCAGCTCGTCCACCTCCATGCCGTTTTTATCGATGAGGGAGAGCGAGATGAGGCGGCCGCGCAGTTCGAGGGGGCGGCCTTCGAGGATGAGTTGATAAGTAGGGGTCATCAGAACAGCCTCGTAATCAATGGCAGCAATGGCGCGAGTTTGCCGTATTCGCTGTAGCGGCCGTCGTAGCGTTTCAATGCCAGCTGGAATTCGATTTTCTGCGCGTTGCCATCGAAGATGAGTTCGCTCGCAGTTTCGTTAAGTGAGGCGATCAGCCAGTAGCCCAGCACCTTGCCGTCGCCGCGCATCAGCAAATACGGCTCACCGCGCTCGGCCATTTCGCGCAGCATGTTGAGGCTGGATGGCCCGCCGGTGTAGGCGGGCATCAGCACTCCATTCAGGGTGATTTGGTCTTCACCGCGCCCGACAAATTGATAAGCGGGTTCGCCGCCGGTGCGGTTGTTGGATGGCCAGCGCCACTCTGTACTGCGTTGCACACTGTCAAAAGGGGCGGTGTGGACGCTGAAAACAAAAAGCCCGTAACACATCAGCATGGTTTCCTCCTATCAAGCCGGGGCTGCGTCGTACATTGCACTGCGCATACCCGCCGCCTGTTTGCGGCGTTCGGCGGCCAGGGCGCTGCCGACTTCTTTTTTGACATTCGCCGCCAGTTCCTTGCTGTCCATCCCCTGGGCGTTGATGTTGACGTTGACCGTCGGCGCGTAATTGCTGGATAACGGCTGGCCACGAGTGACAGGAGATAATGGTTTGGCCGCAGGTGGCCTGGGCACACCGCTACTGCCGAGGACACCGGCGCTACGCATGGCGTTTGTGTGCATCTCCGCGCGTTGTTTGGCTGCTTGTGCTGCCGCCAAGGCTCCCCGTTGCGGCCGCGTTCCTTCCACTTGCGCTGCGACTTGCTTGTTTTCGAGGATGCTGCCTTCTTCCGCCGCGCCGACCAGCCCTTTCAAAGATTCCCACGCCCCCCTGATTTTGTCGATGAGCCAGTTGATTTTGTTGGTAGCCCAATCGATCGCGGGACCGAAAATGTCCATGATGGCCTGCAGCACCGACCAGTTGCGGATGGCTTCGATGGCGCGGGTGCCGGCGCTGGTGAGCAAATCCCACAGCCGCCCCGGCAGATTGACGCAGAATTCGATTGCGGCAGAGAAGGCACCGATGATGGCCGAGGAAACGGGATTGGTCAGCCACCAGTTTTTCAGCGCCGCCCAGCGGTCTTTGAGGAAGCCGATCACGTTGCCCCAGTTTTTATAGAGCCACCAGCCGGCAGCAACGGCAGCGGCAATGACGAGGACAATGGGGTTGGCCAGCATAAAGCGTCCGGCAATGAGAAAGGCACGTCCTAGCCACATGATGGCCGTTGCCAGTCCCGATAGTGCCGCTTTGCCGGCTACCGCAGCAAAACCGGCAAAACTCGTGAATAGACGACCGAGTAAACCGAGGTTTGCCAACAAGCCGCCTATGGCGAATCGGCCCATGACCCACATCCCATTCAGGCCGGCAAACACCAGCAGCAGCGTACCGCCAACTGCCGCTAGGGCAATCAGCCCGGCGGCGCCAACCATGAGCCATTTCACTAGCTCTTTGTTGTTATTGACGAAGGGCTGCAGCGTGTTCTCGATGAAGTCTTGCAGGTTGGTACTCAGCCACAACAGGCTGTCGCGCAGGGTTTCTCCGATGGTACCGGAGAGCAGGGTGGCAACCCCCTCAAGCTGCTCAAAGGCGGCAGACAGAGTCGAGGTCTTTTCGGTAATGCGCATGGTTTTGTCGGCCTGCTCGTCCATGTCGGCCAGCGCCTGGGTCAGCCCTTCCACCCCCTGCTGCGCGAGGATTTTGGCGACACGTCCACCCTGCTCGCCGAACATCTGCCGCATCGCCAGCAACGCTTCTTCGTCACCCAGCTTCTTGCGGACGACGTCGAATTTTTCCAGCTCCTTGACGATGCTCTCGATATCTTTCAGGGTGCCGTCTTTGTTATAGAAGTTAAATTTAACCCCGGCTTTTTTCAGGACATCGCGTGCTTCCCCTTTCATCCCTTTTTTCGCCATCTCCAGCGCCTTCGGCCCTTCGCCGAGCTTCGACAGCATCATCGAGAAGTTGGTGCCGAACATCGACCCTTCCAGCCCCTGCCGTGCCGCCATGCCCTGAATGGCGAGCAATTTTCGGTAGTTGGCCTCGCCGGTCAGTCCGAGCGAGTTGACGTTAGGGGCGTAGTATTTCATCGCCTCGGCCATGTCCTCTTTTTTCAGGCCATAGGCAAAATAGGCGCGCTGGGTCATGTCGGCGGCTTTGTTCAGGTCATCGGGGTTGAGGCCGTGTGCTTCAATCATACGCGCCATGAAAGTACCGCCTTCCTCCTGCCCCATGTTCATCAGCACCGCCAGCTCCGCCGCTGCTTTCAGGCCGCCACCAGTGAGCACTTCATCTTTGACGCCCTGCTCTTTCATTGCTTTGGCCAGATTGATGAAGTCTTGGGTGGTGCCGGGCAATACGTTGCCGAGCTGCTTGGCCTGCTTGTTCAGTTCCTCAAAAGCACCGAAACTGCCGTCGGCGCGCATCATCGTGACCTTGAGATCGGTGGATGCCTGCTCCTGCCCCATGAACTCGCGCACCGGAGCACTGAGCAGGTGTGCGCCGCGCTGCGCAGCATTGATGCCGACATAGCCGGCCATTGAGGCGTTGGCCGAAACCGCCAGTCCGGCATCACGACGGGCGAGGCGCGCCTCCGCCTGACGCTGTCTCTCGGTCAACCGGCGTAGCCGGTCGGCTTGTCGGTTGAGCGCGTCGTTGGTCTGTCCGGCCTCGCGACGCAGGCGTGCTTCTGCCGACGCAAGGTTGCGTGTATCAATGCCTGCCGCGCGCAAGCGCTGACTGAGCTGGGCAAGGCGCTGCTGTTCACGGCTGCGCGTTTGCTCCAACTGACTGACCGACTGCCGGGCGCGGTTGTACTCGTCGCGCAGGCGGCGCATGGCGGCGGTACTCTGCCCCATTGCCGCGCCGTTGCGCAGCTGGTTGTGCAGGTCACGCACCCGCTGCCGCATTTGCGTCAGATCCTGGCTGTTTTGCCGGATAGCCTGCTGCTGGCGGCGGTAGGCGCCAATATCACGCAACTGGGCATCAAAGCGACGCAGCGTGTTGCGGTTTTGGTCAAATTGCCGTAGCAGCCGCTGCCCGGCGCGCCCCACGTTGGCAAAGGTGCGACTCATTTGGTCAAAGGCACGCAGGCGCACCTGTAAATTGAGTTCGGCCATAAGGTTTCCTTGGTTTGTTCTGCTACAATGCGGTTCTCACAAGAGAAAAGGAGCGTGTCATGGAATTATGGGTACTGCTTTGGATCGTGGTAATTCTCACGGTGTTGGGCGTCATCGGCGTCTTCTTTTCCTTCCTCAACGAAGTGCTTTTTGAACCGCTCTATCTATGGTTGACTGACGTTTTCTGGGCCTGGCAGGCAAAACGGGATCGCCGCCGGATTGAAACCGAAAGCCGCTTGGAAAAAGAGCGCATGGACGCCGCACAAAAAGCATCCGGACGCCATCCGTTATCGCGACATCTTCCACTGTAATCTTCTTTACACGTCGCCCTTTTCGGGCGGCTTTTTCGTGCCCGGCATCTAGTGCCGGGCATTGTCGATGGCGGCCTGCTCGCGCGCGTTGCGCTCGCGGGCGATGCCGTGCCAGTGCAACAGCTCGCTGAGGCTCATGCGATCCATTTCGCTCGGCGGCCAGCCGCCACCGAAAACGATATTGATGTCTGCCCATGCTTCTTCGACACTTAGGGGGATGGCTTTCCCTCGGCATCTTTGCCGTCAGCCTCGTCATCCCCTGTAATCATGGTGGCGACCAGGTTGAGGGCGAGCATCGTGTCGCGCAAGCTGAGGCCGAGAGCCTCCTGCTTGGTCAAAGCCGGGGTGCTGATGCGCGGCAGCAGCTCGACCAGGGCACCGGTGTCGCCCTGGACCAGATCGAACAGTTTGACACCGCGCAGCTCGCCGGCGCTCGGTTCGCGCAGGGTGATGGCGGTGACGGGTTTGCCGTCGCGGGTGATGGCTTTGCTGAGGGTCAGGGTGTTGTTGTTCATAGGGGGGCTCCTAAATTACATTTTCAGATTGGCGCGGCGCTTTTCCAGCATGTCCGTGCCGTTGATGATGCAGATGTTGTTGGGGAAGTCGATGTCAAAGAGGACGCGGCCATCGATGCTGTACTTAAACGTGGCGAGGCTCGCGGTGTATTTGGTCTTTTGCAGCTCGCCCGGCTTGCTCGTGCCGAGGTCAATTTCTTTCAGACGACCGGTCATCACCGCTTCTATGCCGTGGCCGCTGCAATCCATCTCGCTCTCGGCGCTGGCGTTGATGCGGAATTTCACCCCGGCAAGGCCGCAGGTGCCGTAGAGGGCGATCATTTCCGCCGTCTGTTCGCTGGCCTCAAAGGTCAGCTCCATCTTTTCCTGGCCGAGGTCGATGTCGACCGGCCCGAACATGCCGCCGGCGCGATATTCGTCGGTCTTGCGGGTGATTTTCGGCCATTCAATGTTGTCGATGATGCCGGCATAGCCGCGCCCTTCGACGGTGAGGATGGCGTCTTTAATAATCTTGGGTAGCATGTTGACTCCTTACGGTTGGGCGGCTTCGATGCGGCGGGCGAAGTCGATGAGGTAGATGTCAGTGATGTGCTGACGCAGGTTGAGGTTTTCGAGCGGTGGCACCGGCGTGTAGTCGTAGCTGATGGCGAGCTTGCCTTCTTTGAGGGTGTCTTTGCTGTTAAGCGTTGAGTCGTACCAAGCGCTGCCGCCGAGCAAGTAGCCGGCAGAGGTAAATTCGCGCAGCTTGGCATTGATGCCGGCAATGATGTCGCTCGCCAGTCCCGGTGTCAGCGGCTTGTCGATGGCCCAGAGGTGGTTTTGCGCGATGGTCTCGCTGATGACTTGCGCGGTGCGGGTGTAGTTCTCAAAGGCAAAAAGCGGGTCATCCGAGCAGGTGCGCGAGCCCCACAAGCGGAAGCCCTGCTCACGCACCAGCGTTGTTACCTCCTTGCTGTTGAGGTAATTGGCATCGGTGGCGGTGCTGGTGATGTCAAAATCAACGTCGATGGTGAGGCCGGTGACGCCGTTGATGCCGACGTTGGAAATGGTCTTGTGCCAGCCGGTGTCATGGTCGAGCTTGGCGCGCAGGCCGAGGGCAACGGCGACAGCGTTGATGGTGGCCGTTTCCTTGGCCGCCTCGTCGAAGCCGGTGAAGTCCGGCCATACCAGCATCAATTCGCGCGCATGGAAGTTATTACGGTAGGTGGCGGCCTCTTCTTTGGTGTTGCCGACGGCGCGGGCATAGACAAAGCCGCGCAGCTTTTGCGCGATGCTGACCAGCTCACTGGTGACCTCTTGCGTGTCCAGCCCCGGCGCGCCAATGATGCGCGGCACGACACCAAGTTCGGCCTTGGCCGAGAGTAGTGCCTTGGCGCCGCTGCGGCGACCGTTTTCAAAGGTGCCGATGGTCTTGGCATTTTGATCGGCGCCGTTGTCGTTTTTCTCCTTGCTGGTCGGCACGCGAACAACGACGGTCAGGGCATTGGCCTGTTTGTAGATGGCATTGAGCGCGGGGGCGAGGGTGCCTTTGGTGCCGGCCTTGCCGATAGCTTCGGGCAGATTGCTGATGAGAACCGCTTTGTTTTCTGGGAACACGGTTGCGTCGGCGTCTTCGCCGGTCGCCACCAAACCGATGACGGCGGTGCTGACGGTGCGTAACGGTCGCGTGCTGTTGTTGATCTCAATAACACGAACACCATGCAAGTACTCTGTACTCATTTGTGTAACTCCTTGGATTGTTGGTCGAGGATGCGGTAGAGGGATGCCGGGCTTTGCTGCGCCGGGGTCGAGTTTTTTCATGGTATTGCTGGCATTCAGTGCAGCGTTGCGCGTAGGGATTGGCGCGACGACGCGGGTTCCCATTGAAAAAACGCACACGTTTTTTCAATGGGGTCCCGGCGCGCGGCGGGGATTTCATCACCGCAGTCAATACAATAAGTGCTGCCGGTTGCTGTTTCTCCGCGTTGTTGTGCTGCCGCCAAGGCAGCAGCACGGCTTATTTCTTCGAGTTCGCTGGCTTTGTCGGCGTTGTCCATTGTGTTCTCGCGGTTTTAATCCAGCGGGTGGTGTAGTTGTGCTTGCTGCGGCAGTCGGCATAGAGCTTGCTCGCGTGCCGTACCCAGTCGACCAAGTCGCCGAGGCTGCCGTCATTTAGCAGCGGCAGGTCGGGGCACGGGCGTAGCGCGCTTGCCTCCACTGGAGGCGGGGGCATTTTTGCCGGCACTATTGCTGCCGGGGCGGATGGCTTTGTTGAGCAGGCCGACACCAGTAGCGTCGAGACAAGGACGACTGCGGTCCACTGTGGCGAGGTAGGCATTGAGGGTGTCCTCCGTCTTCTTCATTTGTTTCTGCGTTGCTTCATGGTTGGCGGCAAATTCGACGGCCAGGTGTTCGTAGGCGCTGAGTTGTTCGCCATACTTGCCGACAGCGTTGTTCAGCTCGTTCGCGAGCGTCTCAAACTGCTCGCGTAATACGGACTGCTGCCCGGCACGATAAGCAAGACCCACAGAGGTGATGTTGTAGGCAATCAGCACCCCGGCGCAGATGATGGTGAGCGGTTTACTAAGCAGCATAGGGGGTCATCCATTGCCGGACTTCTTCTTCGCGGCGGTTGCGCAGTACTGGCTGCCCGGCGGCATAAATCCAGCGGCGCAGCTGGTCGGGGACGACGGCGTAATCGCCGGCATTAAGCAGCCGGCGCAAAGAGCTACGCCGTAAGGCATCAACGCCGACGTTAAAAGTAAAAGAGGCCAGCGCATCAAACTGGTGGTCGGCAAGCTCTACTTTTATTAACGAGTCGACGGCGGTTTCCGCCACATCGTTGTCATGGTCAAAGAGATGGGCAATCTGGTCATTACTGAGGCCATCGCGCCAGCGTACCGCGATACCGTTGATGTAGAGCTTGCCGCTGCTGAGTTCGCTACGCGTGAGCAGGTGACCGACACCAATGGTCGGCAGACCGGCGCTGTCGAGGTACATTTTGCTGCGGCTGCCCTCGCGGGCAATCAGCAATTCCGTGCCGCGCTTGGTCATTTGTCTGGTAGGTTTGGTCATTTGTCCCCCCTGCGGATTTTTTCAAGGATTTCGATGATGTTCATTTGCTGGTATTTCTCCATTGTGTAAAACAGGGTACGCACCAAGAACCAGCCTGGTAGCCCACACAAAAAATAGATGGCACCAGCCTGCATCCCGGCCAGCTCATCGCCGACGGGGTGGATGTTGAGGTAGTGGGTGATGACGTAGCTGCCGAGACCAATCGAGCACATGACGGTACTGATAATCGCGGAAAACCATTCGCGCGCACTGCGCGGCTGGGTCATTGACATCACCACGACACTCGCCGCTACTGGGCCTATGATGTACACGAGGAGTTTGAGTAATGCCGCCCCAAGCGCGGGTTGGGCGGCGCTGGCTGCGGTGCTGCTGGTAATCGGGTCGGGCATAGTTAGTCCCAAAGTCTGAGGGTGGCGGGCGTTGTCTGTGCGGGTTGCAACGGGATATGGACCGGCGTACCTGCCACCAGCCGTGGCGTAGACAAAGCGAGCGGGTTGGCATCCATCACGGCGGCTATTCCACGGGTGGTACCGATAGTGCGGTAGCAGACGTCGTCCAGGGTTTCGTGCTGGTGTGCGATGACGGTCGTGGGGTTTGGCATGGGTCATGGCTCCCTCATATCAGGGCGATGGTGGCGCGGGATTTACCGAGGACGAGGCGCAGCGCCTCACGTGAGCGTTGTAGTGCTTTGCGGATGCGGCGCTCCAGTCCATCGTCACGCTCGCTGCCTTTTGCGGTAGTGTCCACATCGCGATACTGTTCAAGTTGAAATGCCTTGGCGCGTTGATAGACGGCTTGCCGGTAGTGGTGCTGTTTGCTGTCAGGCAAAGGGGTTTGCTGTGCCTCACGCCAGACGGCGAGTTCGTCGTTGACGAGCAGCACCGCCGTGCTGAGGATTTCGTGGCTGCGCGCGTCGCTGACCGTGTCATCGACCCGCATCCGTTCACGCCAAACAGAGACCCTGATGGCGGGGTAGTAGTCATCACTTTGCAGGTTGTCGTCGTAGCGCGGGTCGGTGGCCGCGCGGTGCGGGATAAATGCGCTGCTCATGGGGCATCCTTCCTAAAAAGGCCGCCGTGGGCCGGAGAAAAACCAGCGGCGGCAAGTGTGACGAGGTACAAGGTGCGCGGTTGCGGCGGACAGGGTGAAACTAACTAAAGCCCTGTACCGCCGCGCCCCGCGCGGGCTGAGTTGTCAGGTGTGTGCGTTATTCTCTTGTGCTTGTGGCATCTGCGCGGTCAGCTCTTTTTCCAGCTGGGCAAGCAGGGGTTTGCAGCCGACTTTTGGATTCAGTTCAACCGCACGGCGCAGGTGGGTCACTGCTTCTTCCAAATTACCTTCGTCGTGCAAGGCTTCACCCAGAGCGCGGTATAGCTTGGCGCGTATTTCGTCCACCATGTCATGTCCGGCAGTCGCTTCCAGCACCTCAGCCAGTTGCTCGGCATTGAGGGAGCCGGGACGGTTGAGCGCGCTTTCTGCCGCCATCTCGGCGTAGAGCGACGGCAGGTCTCGGGTGAATTGCTCCGGTGCTGGCAAGTCATGGCGCAGCAGGTAATCGCCGACGGCCAGGGCACGGTCAATGTCACCGACATCAAACAGCCACGGCAGCATCTGGCTGATGACAGGGTCGGGCACTCCGGCATCGGCAGCAAGGACGCCGTCGATGTAGCCGTGCCATTCCTGCATCAATTCGGCTTTCTTTGCCTGCCGTGCCTCCAGCGACTGAATGCCTTGCAGTTGCCTTTTATGTTGCGCGAGTTGCGCCAGCGCCAGTTCGTGTTCGCTGCCCTGGAGGGTTTCTTGCCGTTCGGCAGCACGCTCAGAGGCAATGCGGGCTTCTTCGCGCTGCTTGTGTAATCTTGCGGGGCTGGCCATGTCTTATTCCCAACCGCTACCGTCTGCTTTCGGGACGAGGATGCCTTCGACAAGGCAGCAGGCATCGTAGTCTTCGATAACGTAGGCTTCGTTCAGGCTGCGGTACTCTTCGATGCGGTCTTTGCGCGGGTTGTCGAGATAAGCAAGGCGCGTGGTGTTGCGCTGGGTGTAGATAGACAAGTTGGACAACGGCGTGATCATGAAAGCATCGTCTGGGAAAAACGGCACGGACAGGGTACGCAGGCCGCCGAAGAGCTGGCTGACCATCAGTTTCTCCAGGGCATTACGCTCAGTTGGTGCGCTGCTGTCCCCTATCAAGACGAGGTATTTGTCGGTGATCAGCTTGCGCCCAGCAATGAGGACAAGGTCGCCGTCCTGATACCACGGTTCAATCAGTTCGTGTGCGGCGTCATAGACGGCAGCATCGATGTTTTTGTAATCGTGGCCGGTGATGCCGCCGATTTTTTTGCCGGACATCACGGCGCTGGCTTTGTGGTCGCGCAGTTGTTGCAACCAGCCTTTGTTGACGTCTTGTAGGAGCGGGTTGGTGGCGCGGTTGGTCGTCGCTGCCGCACTGGTGCCGTTAAAGCCGATCATCAAGCGGTCACGCGCAATTTGCTTGCTGGTCGCCGCACGCAGAAGCGTTTGGAATTCGGGACGATGCCGCCAGCTGTCGAGAGTGGCGTAGCGGATGTGGGTGTCGTAGTTGGTTTGTTCGCAGCGGTACTTATCGGCGGCAAGGCTCTTGATGTCGCGCGTCTGCCGCTCGGCTGTGCCGCTGGTATCGGTACGACCGGCGATAGTGCTGTTGACGCCAATATGGACTTTCTCGCCTTCCATCGCATCCACGATGTGGCTGTTGATAAGGCTCAAAAAGGGACTGCTTTCCTGAACCTTTTCGACCAGTCTTTGTTCGACGGACGGATCGACGGCAAATTTTTGCGTGGCGTCGGCAACGCCGTTGAGCTGGGCGATGCGGCTCAAGAATTGATTGTAGGCAAGGCGGGTCTGATTATGCATGATGGTGTGTCCTTAGCAATCGGTCTGCGGCTGGCTGCTGCCAGTCGCAACGGGACGCGGGGTGGAAAAATGCTGTTCGGGCGTGGCAGCAGGAGTAGCCGGGGTGCCATCCAGCACAGTGCGAAGCGCGGCGATGTCGTCGCTCATTTTTTGCAGGGTCTTCTGCGTGGTGGCATGGTTTTGGATGATGCCCTCGGCAAGGGCAACGGTTGCCTCATCCAGTGTGTTCAGGCGGGTATTGGTGTCGGCGGCGGCTTTGTCCGTTTTCGCAAAGAGACCTTTGATGCGGCCTAGCAAGCCTTGCTCGTTGTTTTCGGTGACTGAAGGCTCGTTTTGTGGCGCGGATTCGCAGTAGTCAGAAAAGATGTGGGTTTGTTCGCGCTGCTGGGCGGCAGCGAATTTGAGACGGCTGGTACCGACACTGGCCGGACTGTCGGTGACGCCGAGGCCGACAAGATAGGCCTCACCGCTACCGGCAAAATTCGGGTCAATCTCAACCGATGTAAATACTTTTTGCCCGGATTGGTTGATTTTGACTAATTCCGAGGTCGGCGCGAGTTGTGCCAACAGCACGGTTTTGCCTTCAGCGTTCTTGTCAGTTTTGAGGTCGGTGACATCACCGAGAGCGGCAAAGCTGCTGTCGGCGAAGAGACCGCGCATGTGTTCGAGCCAGATGCGCGCCCCGTATCTCTTCGGGTCGTAGTTCTTCGCCATTTGCTCAAGATGGATAGCGCTGATGTTGCGCCCGTCAACGGTGGCTCCTTCGGTGGCGACAATGTGGTAAGTCATGTGTTCTCCATGCGGTACAGTTGCATCCATGATGGGCAGACGTTCGCAGCGGTTCAACGGGCGGATTTCCGCAGGGGGGCGCTGTGGAAAATCCGTCTTTGCGCGCGCGGAGAGCCCTGCGCACACTGTGCACATGAATGAATCCCGCTACCTCCCCCATGACGCCACCACCAAACTCAACGCCAAGCTGATGTATTGGCGCGGCTACGGTTGCGCGGAAATCAGCCGCCAGCTGGATGTGCCCATCTCTACCGTGGTGTCTTGGCGTGATCGTGATAAATGGGATAAAACCAGCGTTGCCCGGCGTATTAACGAGCAGGTGGATATGCGCCTCAGCATGCTGGTCGCAAAAGAAGGCAAGACCGCCGAGGATTACAACGAAATCGAATCCCTCAGCAAACTACTTGAGCGCACCGCACGCATCCAGCGCTACGAGTCGGGCGGTAACGAGGCTGACCTCAATCCCAATGTGGCACGCCGCTCGAAAAAACACCGTGAGCGTGCGAAGGAAAAAGAGAATGCGGCGCGTATTACGGACGATGAAATTGAGGTGTTGCGGCGCGCCTTCCTGGACAATATTTATCCCCACCAGCGCGCGTGGTACGAACACTCGAAACGCTATGAAATGCGGCAATACGTCAAATCGCGGCAGATCGGCGCAACGTACTATTTTGCGCAAGAGGCTTTGATTACTGCGCTGACCACCGGCAAAAACCAGATTTTTATTTCCGCGTCCAAATCACAGGCGCATGTATTCAAATCCAACATCGTCGCCTTCGTCGAAAAGACCATTGGCAAAACCCTGCGCGGCGATCACATCAAACTCGGCCCCGAAACCACCCTCTATTTTCTTGGCACCAATTCCAATACGGCGCAATCGTATTCCGGCGATTTGTATGTGGACGAATATTTCTGGATTCCGCAATTCGCCAAAATTCAGCACGTCGCCAGTGGTATGACCGTGCATGATGACCGCCGCATCACCTATTTTTCCACACCCTCAACTACTACTCACGAGGCTTATCCACTGTGGACAGGGCAGCATTTCAATAAAGGCCGTCCGAAATCGGAACATATTGATTTGGATGTGTCGCATGCGGCATTGAAAGATGGGCGGTTGTGCGAAGACGGGTATTTCCGTCAGCTGATTACCATCGAGGACGCCATCAACAGCGGCCTTGACCGCGTCACCTTGGAAAAACTGCGCATCAAGTTCCCGCCGGGCCAATTTGAAAATCTGCTGATGTGCCAATTCGTCAACGACACTGACAGCATTTTTAAGATGTCCGAATTGCAGCGCTGTATGGTCGATGCCTGGACGGTGTGGCAGGACTACACCCCGCTCGCCGCTCGCCCGCTTGGCGATGTGCCGGTGTGGATTGGCTACGACCCCAGCCGCAGTCAGGACGACGCCTCGCTGGTGGTCATTGCCCCGCCACAGGTAGAGGGCGGCGTGTTCCGTATTATCGACAAGCAGAGCTTTAACGGCCTCGATTTCGACAGCCAAGCCCGCAAAATTCGTGACTTTTGCCGCATGTACAACGTCGTCCACATTGCCATTGATGCCACCGGCATCGGCCAGGCCGTTTATGACCTGGTGCGCCAGTTTTTCCCGCGTGTCCGCAAAATTCTCTATTCCGTCGAGGCCAAAAACGAGATGGTCCTCAAGGCCAAGCAGCTCATCGCCCACGCTCGTCTGCAATGGGACAACAGCTGGACGGACATCGCCCATGCATTCTTGACCATTCACCAAGCGCAGACCGGGTCGGGGCGTCAGGTAACGTACAAAGCCAGCCGCACCGCGACCACCGGCCACGCCGACCTTGCCTGGGCGACGATGCACGCCCTCATCAATGACCCGCTCGGCCAGATTGACGAGGCCGGGTTCAGCGGCCGGCGAGGTTTTGCCCGTTCTTTTTAGGAGATTTTATGACTGACAAGCATTTTTTTACATGGAGTGACCCAATTCCGGTCACGGGGCCGATGTTGTTGGAGTTTTTGGAATGCGCCTATAACGGCCAATATTATGAATTGCCGTTTTCCATTGATGCCCATGCCAAATATTATTATTCGCTGCTCTATATCCGCAGCGCATTACAAGCAAAAGTCAATATTCTTTCCAGCTGCTATCAGCCACATCCATTATTCCCGCGTCAAGCATTTGCGCAGTTGGCAATGGATTATTTGTGGTTTGGCAATGCTTATCTGGAAAAATCGGTTGCGCGTACCGGCAAATTATTTGCCCTGCGCCCCAGCCCGGCCAAATTCACCCGCCGTGATAAAGACAACCGCTATAAATTTATCAGTAATGGCGGCGGTATTCTGCATGGTTACACCGTGCATGACTTCCCACCCGGTGCGGTATTGCATTTGCTGGAACCGGATGTAAATCAGGAATTGTACGGCGTGCCGGAATGGTTACCGGCCATTCAAGCGGCCTTGCTCAATGAAGCCGCCACCAATTTCAGGCTGCGTTATTATCAAAACGGTTCACATGCGGGCTATATCCTCTATCTGACCGACGCCAATATCAATGAAGACGACATTAAGAATTTAGAGGATGAATTGAAGGCATCAAAAGGGCCAGGGAATTTCCGCAACTTGCTCCTGTATTCCCCCAATGGCAACAAGGATGGGATTCAGTTGTTGCCGATTTCAGAGGTGGCCGCCAAGGATGAATTCATGAACATCAAGGCTGTCTCCCGCGACGACCAGCTCGCCGCCTGCCGCGTCCCGCCCAACCTGATCGGCATCGTCCCCACCAACAGCAGTGGCTTCGGCAGCATTACCGACGCGGCCAAGATTTTCGCGCGCAACGAGGTCAGGCCGTTGCAGGACAAGTTTTTGCAAATTAACGACTGGCTCGGCGAGGCGGTCATCGCCTTCGAGGCCTATGAGATCGGGGCGCTCGATCCAACCGAACCATCATGATTTGCGTCGCCTCAAATGAGGACGAAAAACAGGAAACGCCGGGAATGCCCGGCGTTGTTTTTTTATACGGCGGTTTTGCGGAACAGATAACAGCGCACGGTGCGCGGCCTGCCGCACAGGTTGCTGGTCATGGAATGGCTGGCCGCCATAAAGCACGGTTCGCAGGATTGGGGCAGGGCGCGCAGCAGCTCTATCCGCCCCGGCATCGCCACGCCGTGTTCTTCCGCAAGCCGCAGCGCCTCGTTCAGGTTGATGGCTATCCTGTCGCTGGCGCGGCTGTGGTTCAGCACGACGCCCAGTTGTTCCAGTGTCTCCACCGCCGCCCAAAAGCGGGCAAGCGTCTGCCGCGTGCGCTCGTCCAGTGCGTCGTTCAGGTCCCGTGGCGCGAATGCGTCAAGCGCCGGGGTGTCATAGCCGAGGCGGTCGCTCACGGTTTTGAACTGCTCGTGCAGCTTTTCACGCAACAGCGGGTCGCGCTCATGGCGCAGCTCGCGCAGCAACGCCAGCCGCTGGTTCATGTAGCGGATTTCGTCTGCCGGGGAGAGGGTGCCGTAACCGCCGCTTTTGCGGATGGCGGGAAGGACTTCTTCAAATACCCAGTTCTGGAAGCGCCTGGCCGATTCCAGTTTGCTACCGAAGATGAGTCGGTAAACGTCGGGTTCGTCAATGACGCGAATTTCTTGTTGTCCACCTTTGGTAGAAAGGGTGGTGTAATTCGCACCCCCCTTGCAATGGGTACGGACAGCAACTTCAGGCTCTTTATAACCGAGTGCCAAAGCCACATCTTTGGCAACAAACAGCGGTTTTTCCGCGTCGGGAATGATACGGACGGCATTTTCTTCAAAGGCGAGCAGAATCGGGGTGCTGGTTTTCATGCGTGGCTCCGGTTTTGGCGGTCGATGGCTTTCAGTTCGTCCACGCAGCGTTCCAGGCGGTCGTTCAGGTAATGCAGCAGCAGCGCGGTGTTGTCCGGCGCAAGATTGTCGGCGGAATTGAACAGGGTGGCGATGTCGTTGTAGGCACGGCAGAGATGATCAAGGTTGCCGTAGTCGTAGATAACGTCGAAAAGACGGGCGGTCGGGGTGCGCGTTGACATGATGGGTATCCTTTACGAAATTTACGAGAAACCACCATTTTCTTGAGAGGTGGCAGGACTCACTCTCGGTTCGTAAAGCAACCGCCGCAGGGTATTTCCCGAAGGTGTTGTATTCCCCCGCTGTCGTCCCGCCATAAAGCGTGAGTGCCAAACAGGCATAAAAAAACCGCAGATTCTGACGGGTGCGGGCTACCGCTTTACGAGTTTTTGAGAGAGTTTCAGTATAGGTCGCGCCATCGGCGGCTGTCAATGTCTGCGCCGCCTCTTCATTGATCAGCGTGATAAATCCACCACCCTGTTTCGGGGTAGTGGTTTGATGCTTGCAATGGCGAGTAATCGCATTTTCCGGTTTGGCATATCCCAAAAAGCCAGCCGTTCAACATATCCAGCGGCAAGCACAACATGGATTGTTCGCCGCCGTTGGAAGGGGTGCGTATGACACGCCTACCTTTTCCCGGCTTTTGCCGTCAGCGGCAACTATGTCCATCATGGACATGGTTGCCTTCAGGTTATTGTCACGCTCGCTATTTAACTATCTGGCTTGTTGCCGGAGATAAGGACGTCCGTCGAAAGGGGCAGTGATTCACCGCCCCATCCATGAATTTTAGACCGGCCTATGTTAAACATAGACCGGTCGCCATCATCCAACCAGGCAGACCATTTGTTGTGTTCCGCCATTGGAAGGTATGTCCATCATGGATATACCCGCCTTCAGGTTATTATCACGCTCGCTATTTAACTATCTGGCTTGTTGCCGGAGATAAGAAGGACGTCCGTCGAAAGGGGCGGTGATTCACCGCCCCCTCACAGCATGGTTGATCATGTCCAAAGGCAGGCAGACCCTTTCTCGGCTTTTGCCGTCGGTGGCAACTACCTTTATCACACAGGCAGTTGAATTGAGCATTTCATCGCACCAACTATTTGGCGATGGGGTAGCGAATCGCTACCCCATCACAGAATGGTTGAACATGCCCTAGGGGAAACAGGTCATTTCCTGTGCTTCACTATTTGAAGGGTGGTTATGATAACCACCCCTTCACTCAAATTGGGGGCACGTTTGATACGTTATGAAGTTTACTTCTCCTGCTTGCCACCAAGGGTGTCCACGATCGTGGACACCCCTTCATCCCTCCACTTCCCGCGCCCCACATTTGGCCCAAAGGGTGCCCTGTTTCAGGGCTCCCTTCATCCTTCCCGTTTCCACAGCAGTCCGTGACGTTTTGCTGTACCTATCGTTTCCCCATTTTACGCCAGAAAAATCAATCGACGTTCTGCCCCCGGCCTGCGCGCACAACTCCGCCCCACGCCCGCGCGCTTTTGCTAGAGGGAGTTGCATCTTTTTACCGCCCGAAAAATCCGCACCGTTAATAGGCGGACTGGCCGATTACCTCTCCCCAATATCTGCGCAAACCACCACAGCATTGTGACTCCTATTTTGTCCGTACACCCCAGGGATGACAGGGAGAAATTTCTAAAAGTGCATGGGGGTAGTGGGAAAAGTGCAACATCCGCAATATGCCCTTTTTTCTAGGCTTAACCCCATGTTTTATAAAGGATTGCTATGTGGCAAAAAAGTGCAATTTTTTGCCACAAAAAGTGCAATATTTTTTAACGCGCTGTTTTTAATACATTTATTTTTTCGAGTTTGTGGCAAAAAAAAGTGCAACATGATTGCACTTATATTGCACTTTTATTGCACTTTGAGGGTTCTCAATTTCTCTTTCTGTTTCATTGTGTTAAGCGTATTTTTTCAGCCATGTTGCACATGTTGCACTTTTCCCGATACCCCCCACGACTTTTGAACACGGTTGCCTCGCGTGTGCGTACGCGCGCGCATGTTACGTGGGGCTGTCTGTAGCGCTAAAAGTAGTGCTTTTTTGCTTCCCTACTTATAACCTACTGTTTTTATGACTATAAACCATAAATATTCAATCCCCCCGCCTCATTCTTGCCATCCCGTTTTTCCTCGCCGCCTGCGCACCGGATGATTATCGCGACGACAGCTTTTTGCATGACCCCTTCCGCGTCAAAACCGTGATGCAGGAAACCCTGCATGAAACCCCGCGCCTACTGCCGGAGGATTGCCCCGCACCAGACTGGCAGCAACTGGATTTCGCACAAAGTATTGCCACCGGCCTGTGTCATCACCCCGAAACCCGCGCCGCTTATGCCGCCATCGAAAAACAGGCGGCAGCCTGGGGCGAAACACAAGGCAGCTATTTGCCAACGTTATCCCTGAGTTACCGCAAAGAACGCAGTCAGCAGAAAACGGCGGTCAAAAGCGCCATCCCCGCCGCACGAACCCGTCAGTACCCTGGCCGCAGCTTGCTGGAATTGCAATGGGTACTCTTCGATTTTGGCGAACGTGCGGCAAGAAGCGCGCAAAACCGCAGCCAAATCAAAGCCGCTGCTGCCGCTTACGACCGGCAGTTGCAACAGCGCTACCGCACCATCGCCAACCATTACCTCAATCTGGACATCGAACAGCGCCGCATGGAAATAGCGAAGCAAAACATGGATGTGACCGCCGAAGGCAAGGCCAGCGCGCAAACCCTGCACGAAGAAGGCGTCGTGATTGCTGCCGATGTCAGCCAGGCAGAAGTGGAATACGACGCCGCCCGCCTGCAATACCTGCAAGCCGAAAGGGACAGGGACAATGCCGCCGCCGCACTCGCCGAAAGCATGGGCTATCCTGCCAATACCGCCCTACATCATGCGCCATTGCCGGACGACCCCTTTTCTGCCGACACCTTCGCCGACATCGAGCAGCTTATCGGGGCAGCGATGGATACCCATCCCGATATCAAAGAAGCGAAAGCGGCACTGGAAGCAACGAAAGCCGCCGTGCAAGCGGTGAAAAAAGCTGGTGCGCCGCAAGTCTTCCTCTACGCCAACACGCAGGATAACGCCCACCTGCGCACGGGTGGCGGCCTTTCCTACCGTGAGCGGGAAAACACTATCGGCCTCGGCATCCGCTGGCCGCTGTTTGAGGGCTATAAACGCCACTATCAAGAGAAGGCGCTACTGGCGCAGCAAGAACAGGAAGAAGCAGCGCTTGCCGCCTTGCAAAGCCGACTGTCGCTAGAAATGCGCCAGGCCTACCGCCAACTGACAACCGCCGTCGAAAAACAGGCGATAGCGGAAAAGAGCGCTGCATCCGCCCAGCTCAATTACCAGACACGGCTGGGACGCTACCGCGCCGGCGTCGGCAGCCTGAATGAACTGTTACAGGCACAACGCTCGCTGAACACCATGCGCATCGCCCTGGCCGACGCCACTCGTGAACGGCATCAGGCGGCACTGCAATTGCTGTTCAGCGTCGGCAAGGCGTTTCCTGCCGAATAGAGGGGGCGGTTAACCCACTTGGCAGCGAATCCAGCGTTTATCCCGCTTGCGCCCTACCCTTCGCATAAACCCAGCATTTACCCCGCTTGGCGGGCCCAGTAACTACGCCGCTTGGCGGCTTCAGAATGCCAGCCCGCGCAGAGTCTCTTCCAGTTTGCGCCGCGCGAAGAGGAGGTTCCAGCGGTTGCCGCCGTAGGCGCGCCACAGGCTGGCAGCGCGGACGCCGCAGAGGAGCAGGATGCGGACGCGGTTGATGGTTTCTGTTTGCTGGAGGTATTCGGGGCGGCCGATGACCATGATTTTCCCCGCTGCCTGGCTCGCGGTATCCTGATAGGTGGTGGCGAGGCCGGCGAGGAGGTTGGGATGGTTCGGCGGAAAGTGTTCGGCCTGGCGGCGCGCGTCTTGCAGGCGGGTTTGCAGCAGTGCCATCAGGGTAGGATTTTTGGCGAGGCGTTTTTCGACGTGCAGGATTTGCGCGCTGTAGCGCAGGCCCTGCTGGTCGTTTTTGCCGTTAAAGACGCGCAGGAAGGCGTCGCGGCCACGCGTAAGCGGGTCATGCGGTTCGCCGTAGTAGTCGGCGATATCGGCGGCATTCGTGCGCAGCAGGCTGGGGATGAGGGTGAGTTCGGCAGCGTCATCAATCTCGCCACGCTCGGCAGCGGCACGCAGGCGGTCAATGGCGAGGAAAAGGGCGGCAAGTGCCCAGGCCTGGGCTTCGGTGTCGGTGTGCTTCATGGGGTTTCTGCGGTGTGGTGGCGGGCTTCGATGACGCCGCCGCCGAGGCAGCGGTCGCTATCATAGAGGACGAGGTATTGGCCGGGGGTGACGGCGCGTTGTGGCTGTGCGAAGGCGACGTGGATTTCATCGTCGCCACGCCACTGGATGCGGCAGGGCTGGTCTTCCTGGCGGTAGCGGGTTTTGGCGGTGTAGATGTGGTTTTCTTGCGGCGCTTCGTTCAGCCAGGAGAGTTGGCGGGCAGTCAGGGCCTGGTGGTAGAGCAGCGGGTGTTCGCCCTGGCCGACGATGAGGGTGTTGTCGGCGAGGTTTTTGTCGAGGACGTACCACGGTTCTTCGCTGGCGCCGGCGACGCCGCCGATGCCCAGCCCCTGCCGCTGGCCGATGGTGTAGTACATCAGGCCGATGTGTTCGCCGATCCAGGCGCCTTGTGCGGTGATGATTTTGCCGGGCTTGGTCGGCAGGTAGGTGCTGAGGAAGTCGCGGAAGGGGCGTTCACCAATGAAGCAGATGCCGGTGGAGTCTTTTTTGTCGTAGGTGACGAGTCCGGCCTGTTCGGCGATGCGGCGCACTTCGCTTTTGGCGAGGCCGCCAAGCGGGAAGATGGCGCGCGCAAGTTGGTCGGGGGTGATTTGGCTCAGGAAGTAGCTTTGGTCTTTGCTGCCGTCTATGCCTTTGTAGAGCGCGGGGGCGCCCGCGTGTTCGCCGCGCCGCGCGTAGTGTCCGGTCGCGAGGTAGTCAGCGCCATGAGCGGCGGCGTAGTGGGCAAGTTCGGCGAATTTGATTTCGCGGTTGCAGAGGACGTCCGGGTTCGGCGTACGCCCCGCCTGGTATTCGGCGAGGAAGTGTTTGAAGACGCGCTCGTGGTATTCGGCGACGAAGTTCACGGTGTAAAGCGGGATGCCGATGGTTTCGCAGATGTCGCGGGCGTCTTCCAGGTCTTCTTCAAGGGTGCAGTAGCCGCTGCTATATGTCTCTTCCCAGTTTTTCATGATGATGCCGAAGATGTCGTAGCCCGCTTCTTTGAGCAGGTAAGCGGTGACGGAGGAATCTACGCCGCCGGAGATGCCGACGGCGATTTTGGCGGTTTTCGGGGGGAGGTAGTTGTGGTGCATGGGGGTAATGGTTAGGGGAACGGACGGTATTGTAACGCGGCTTCTTTATGGCAACGGGCAGGGTTACACTGCGCGCCTTTCTATAACTTCATCCATGAGGCTTTTATGATTTATTTGACCTGGAAGGCGCTGCATATTATCGGCGCGGTGTGCTGGTTTGCGGAGCTGTTTTATCTGCCGCGTCTGTATGTGTATCACGCGATGGCGCAGAGCGAGGGGGATACGGCGTCGATGCGGCGCTTCTGCGTGATGGAGCGCAAGCTTTATATCATCGGCCATATCGGCATGGGCTTTACGCTGGTTTTTGGTGGTCTGCTCTTGTGGGCGGGCGGCTGGGCCTTCCTGAAAGGACAGGGTTGGCTGCATGCGAAGTTGCTGCTGGTCGCCGGGCTAGTCGTGTATCAAATCGTCTGCGGACGGATGAACCGTGCATTTGCCGCCGGGCAAAACCGCCGCGATCATGTGTTCTACCGCTTTTTCAACGAGGTACCGAGCCTGGCGCTGATTGGCATTGTGCTGCTTGCCAGTTTGAAGCCGTTTTGAGAACGGATGCTTGCTAAAAAACGTGCCGGAAATCCGGCACGTTTTTTTATGCGCTGACGGCAGATGGCGCGAAGGTTCAGAGGATGTGCAGGAGTTCGGGATCATCGGCGTGCTCAAGCAGCATGACACGCACGCGTGCCTGCCACAGTTCGCCGAAGCGGGCGAGTTCGTCCGGCGTTGCCTGCCCGCTGACGGCTTTCGGCATCAAGCTTTGCATTTCCGCCGGGAAGGGCACGACGGCGGCGTTGAGTTCGAGTTCGACGCTGGCGTCGTTATCAAGGCGGCGCAGGGCCATCAGGCCACGGATGGGCGCGTCGTAATCCAGCAGGTTGCGGCGGGTAAAGCGGGCGGCGGGGCCGATGCCGCCAAAGCCGGTTTCCGCTGCCGCGCCGGTGAGCAGGGTAGCGACGGCAGCGATGACGCCCGTTGTGCCGCTATCACGGCTGTCGCGCATCTGCACGGCAATGCCGCCGCGCTCGGGCAAGGCGTCGCCATAGAGGGTGCGCAAGCCGCGCCGGGTGAGCAGATAGGCACCGGCGACGGTCGGGCAGGAATGCCCGGCAAGACGCACTGCATCGGCGTAGTGGTATTCAAGGATGCCGTCCTGGGCAGCGCCGAGGAAAGCGGCCAGCGGATCATGCACGCGCAGGGTCGGGGCGGCAGCGAAGAAGGCGGGGAAGGTTTCGGTCATGGTGGCTCCGTGGTGATGGAAAAAGGAGGGGGATTGTATCGCCGCCAAGCGGGGTGGTTGCTAGGCCCGCCAAGCGGCGGGTTTGCCGGGCTCGTCAAGCGGCGTGGTTGCTGGGCTCAAACGATTTAAGGAGGACGACAGTCAATTTTATAAGGTCGGTACGGTGGCGATATTCAAGATATGGTTTTGATAGATTTCCGGCAATAAGGACAAGACGGTTTCTTTACCCAGAATTTCGGTTTCCCGTAACGTGTCTGCCAATAATTCCGGCGAAAGTTCTTTCATTGCCTGTGTCGATAAGGATGCATAGCTTAAATGCCAAGGTTCGGGAAACATGCCGCCCTGCTGTTTTTGATAGGGACGGAAAAAGCCAAAGCGATGAATGTTGTCATCCAGCCATTGGTGCAAAGCGTAAAAGATGCCGCCCTCTTCCACTTCTATGGGTAATAGTTTTGGTTGATAGCCTGTCGGCATAACGGCGGCATCCACTACGTCGATTTCTGTTCCCCAATGATGTCTGCTGCCGCCCGGCAAGGCCGACCAATCCAGGATATGCCGGATGATTTGTTCTTCCGTCATTCCATTGCGTTCGCGCACTTGACCATCTGCATCGTATAGCGGTTTTTTCCCTATATATTTGTAATTCCAAATCCGCAACTGGGTGTTGAAATCGCGGAAGGTGCTGAATGGCACCATGTCGATGCCGTCTTTCTGCACCGCTGCACGCATCGCCATAAAGGCTTCAGCAGCCTGCGGGTGGGCGGCAAAGCGTGGCGAGGTGTACTGGATGATATGGCTGCGAGCGCGGCCGGTCAGTTCTAAATCTGAAAACATGGTAAATCCCGATAATGGAAATGGCGCCTGTTTATGGTCGCCCGCTAATGGTTAAGTTCACACCGTATTGTTCGGAATATTCCGCCAAGATGTGATGTAAATCGTGAATAAATTGATCTATGGTTTTGGCGTATGCGACAGGGTCGAGTGTATATAAGGCATCTAGTTCGTCAAAACACTCAATGATGCTTTGTAATTCGGGTGGGCAGTAAGGCAAGATTTCATCGTAATTTTTAGGCATTCTCAGTGTCCAAATGCCCGCTTCCGGTGAAATGGCACCTGATTTTATGGCAGTCAATAAGCCCAAAGCCAATAGGGCGATATAAAAAGCAGGATTTTGGGCGTGGATATGAAGTATAGGCATGGTTATTCGTCAATTCGGTTGGTGGGTAAAACGCGGACTTTTGGCGGGCTGAGGTTTGCCCTGCGGTTTGGGTGGCCGCCAAGCGGCGTCGTTACTGGGTTTTGTCGCTGCGCGGATTTATCTAACCCCCATCCCAACCCTTCCCCCATGGGGAGAAGGGCTTTTTTCGTGCAAGATTTGAGTTCGGCGCGCACCAAGCGGCGTAAATACTGACCCCGCCAAGCGGGATGGTTGCGGGATTTTGTCGCTGCGGGGTTTGTTTTTGGCGGGCAGAAGCCCGCTCTATGTTCGTCCTGCGCTTGTTTCAGTAATGCCGCTGCATCGGCGGGTGGTTCAGCAGGGTGTTCAGGTACTGCATTTGTTCGTAGCCGATGCGGTAATGCGCGGGCAGGTGCAGGCTACCCTTGGCGTGGATGTCGTCCGCGTGCAGGGTGATGCTGATGCGCACGCCCTGTTTGTCGGCGAGCGGGTCGAGCGCGGTTTTGAGTTGTTGCCAGGTGTCGCGGTTGATGTCGGCGGCGTTCAGGTGGATGTCGAGTTTTTGCAGCAGGCTGTAGCGCGCTTCGTAGTAGTCGTAGATGGCGTCGGCGTTGATGCGCCATTCTTCTTTGTAGGGGTTGTAGTCGGCTTTGCCCCGGATGATGAGGATGTTGTCGTTTTGGCAGAGCTCGCGGTATTTTTCCGCTGCTTCGCCGAAGACGCCGATTTCCTGCCGTCCGCTGCGGTCGTCCAGGGTGATAAAGGCCATCGGGCTGCCGTTTTTTTTGCTGGTCATGTGTCGTGCTTCGATGACGACGCCGGTGAGCAGGACTTCGATGGCGTCGCCGCGTCGGGTCGGCCGTTGCCAGTTTTCCATGTTTTCTTGCAGGGCGGCGATGGTTTTGCCCCGGCTGATTTGCAGCAGGGTTTCGCGCGCTTCGTCGATGGGGTGGGCGCTGAGGTAGAGGCCGAGGGTTTGTTTTTCGGCGGTGAGGGTGTCGCGCAGTTCCCAGCGTTCGGCGGGGTTGAGGATGAGGCCGGGCGGGGTGTCGTCGCTGCCGAAGAGGCCGAACATGTCGCCCTGGCCCTGGTCGCGGTTGCGGTGGTGCTGTTCGGCGAGGCGGATGGCTTGTTCGACGGCGGCAAAGAGCGCGCCCCGGTTGGGTTCGATGTTGTCGAAGGCGCCGGCGCAGATGAGGGTTTCGAGGGTTTTGCGGTTGAGTTTTTTGAGGTCAAGGCGGCGGCAGAGGTCTTCGAGCGAGGTGTAGTCGCCGTGTTTTTCGCGTTCTTCGAGGAGGATGTGGATGGCGGCTTCGCCCACGCCTTTGACGCCGCCGAGGCCGTAGATGATTTCGCCTTTGTCGCTGACGGTGAAGGCGTATTGGGAGCGGTTGATGCAGGGCGGAATGACGGTGAGGCCCATGTCGCGCGCTTCGTTGGTGAAGCGCACGATTTTGTCGATTTTTTCGATTTCGGAGGTGAGCACGGCCGCCATGAGTTCGGCGGGATAGTGTGCTTTGAGCCAGGCGGTCTGGTAGGAAAGCAGGGCGTAGGCGGCGCTGTGTGATTTGTTGAAGCCGTATTCGGCGAATTTGGCCATGAGGTCGAAGATGTCGGTCGCCTGTTTTTCCGGCACGCCGCGTTCGACGGCGCGGCTGACGAAGATGTTTTTGTTGCGCGCCATTTCTTCGGCTTTCTTTTTGCCCATCGCGCGGCGCAGGTTGTCCGCTTCGCCGAGGCTGTAGTTAGCGAGTTTTTGCGCGACTTGCATGACTTGTTCTTGGTAAACCATCACGCCGTAGGTGGTTTTCAGGATGTTTTCGAGGTCGGGGTGCGGGTATTCGACTTCGGCGAGGCCGTGTTTGCGGTTGATGAAATCGTCCACCATGCCGGAGCCGAGCGGGCCGGGGCGGAAGAGGGCGACGAGGGCGATGATGTCTTCGAAGGTGTCGGGTTTGAGTTTGCGGATGAGTTCTTTCATGCCGCTGGATTCGAGCTGGAAGACAGCGGTGGTGTGGGTGGATTGCAGCAGTTTGTAGGTAGCGGGATCGTCCAGCGGCAGGGTGCTGATGTCCAGCGGCGGCTCGCCTTCGCGGGCGCGGCGGCGGTTGATGTGGTCAAGCGCCCAGTCGATGACGGTGAGGGTGCGCAGGCCGAGGAAGTCGAATTTGACGAGGCCGACGGCTTCGATGTCGTCTTTGTCGAATTGGGTGGCGATCGCCGCCCCCGCGCTTTCGCTGTACAGCGCCGAGAAGTCGGTGAGTTTGGTTGGGGCGATGACGACGCCACCCGCGTGTTTGCCGACGTTGCGCGTCAGGCCTTCTAGGGCGAGGCTGATGTCGATGATTTCGCGCATGTCTTCGTCTGTGTTGTAGATGTCCTGCATGGCGTCTGAACGCAGTTCGGGCTTGTCTTTGCTTTTCGCGCTCTGGCCGAGGGCGTCGGGCAGGGTAACGCCGAGGACGGGCGGGACGGTGGCGACGAGGCGGTCCACGGTGGGATAGGGGATGCCGAGGACGCGCCCCACGTCGCGCAGCACGGCTTTGGCGGCCATGGTGCCGTGCGTGGCGATTTGCGAGACGCGCTCGCCGCCGTATTTTTTCGAGACGTATTCGATGACTTCGTCGCGGCGTTCCATGCAGAAGTCCACGTCGAAGTCGGGCATGGAGACGCGTTCGGGGTTCAGGAAGCGTTCGAAGAAGAGGTCGTAGGCGAGCGGGTCGAGGTCGGTGATTTTCAGGGCGTAGGCGACGAGGGAGCCGGCACCGGAGCCGCGTCCGGGGCCGACGGGGATGTGCTGGTCTTTCGCCCACTGGATGAAGTCGGCGACGATAAGGAAGTAACCGGGGAAGCCCATTTGGTTGATGACGCCGAGTTCGATGTCAAGACGGGCGTCGTAGGGCGGGCGTTTTTCCGCGCGCGTGGCGGGGTCGGGGAAGAGTTTTTCAAGACGCGTTTCGAGGCCGCGTTTCGCCTGCTCGATGAGGTAGGTTTCGATGGCCACCCCTTCCGGCAGCGGGAAGTCGGGCAGGTAGTTTTTGCCGAGGGTGAGTTCGAGGTTGCATCTGGCGGCGATGGCGTTGCTGTTGGCAAGCAGTTCCGGGGCGTCGGCAAAGCGTTCCGCCATTTCGTCGTTACCGCTCAGGTGGTTGCGGCGGTTGTAGTCGTGCGGGCGTTTGGCGTCGCTGCGCTGCCAGCCGCCGCTGATGCAGACGCGGATGTCGTGGTTGTCGTAGTCGTCCGCATTCACGAAGCAGGCGAGGTTGGTCGCGACCGCCGCGAGGCCGAGTTTGCCGGCCAGCGTCCGGCAGAGTTCTTCGTATTCCGCCTCGCCCGCTTCGCCGTGGCGGGCGATTTGCAGGTAGTACCGGTCAGGGAAGATGCGCTGCCAGTGTGCGGCGCGGGCTTCGGCAGCGGCAGGATCATTGCGGCGCAGGAAGCGGGCGAGGTCGCCGGAAAGGCCGCCGGAAAACGCGATGAGTCCGCTGCATTGTTCGGCGGTGAGGCGCTCGATGTGCACGGCGATGCCCTGCGCGTCCTGATCGTATTGGTAGGCGGCGCTGACGAGTTCGCAGAGGTGGATGAAGCCTGCGTGATCCTGCGCGAGAAGGACGAGCTGGTTGTCGCTGCCGTCGGCATCCCGAATGGTGAGGTCGCAGCCGATAACGGGCTTGATGCCCGCCGCCCGTGCTTTTTTGTAGAGCTTGAGCGCGCCGTAGAGGTTGTTGCGGTCGGTGAGCGCGACGGCTTCCGCCCCCTGTGCTTTGGCGAAAGCAACGATGTCTTCGATGCGCAGGATGCTGTCGGTGAGGGAATATTCGCTGTGGTTGTGCAGGGCGGTGTAAGTCATGAGTATCGCGTGATCGTAATGGGTGGAAAAAGGCGCGGTTATCCCGCTTGGCGGCGAGGCCAGGTTTTATCCCGCTTGGCGGGGTTTTAGGGGTTCAAGGCTGCCAGACGCTGCAGGCAGGTGTTATCGCCGTAGTACAGCCCCGTCTGCACGCCGCTCGTGACGGCTTGGAACAGCAGCCGGACAGGTTCGCCCCAAGCGGCCGCGTCGGCGGCATCGTAGTAATACAGGGGTTTATTGATCGTGATCCACGGGCGTTCGCTTTCAATGTCGGCACACAGGTCAGGCAATAATGCTTCCCGCAGGGTTTCCGCGCATTGCCGCTCGAAACCTTGCAGATAACCGATATCCAGCGCGGCTATTTTTTCGTACACCACGCGGTTTTGCGCCAGAAGGCGGGCTTTGAGCCCTTCATCGGCATAGTCAAAGGGGTAAAGCGCGTCGAATTCGCCGGGATCGGGTGGCGGCGCGGTGCTGTCGCGCAGGTAGGCATAAAGGCTGAAATCGCTACCCAGCCCGTCCTGCCATGTGTATTTCCCGGCTTTTATAAGCAAGTAAAGTGTCTGCCCGGCCAGCGGTTGCTGCCAGCAGGGGATGGTTCTTTTGCTCTTGGCGAAGCCAAGCGCCCGCATGGCCGGTTGTAGCGGCGCGCTGATGTGTTTGTAGAATTCGGTGGTTTTCATGGCGGGGTTTCATCCGGGACAGGGTCATGCGCACCATGCCTGCAAAGCAGGTAGGGCAAGGATGCGGGCGAGGTAATCCTGCGCGGCGGAGCTGAGGTGGCCGGCAAGGGCGTAATGATGCAGGCGCAGCACCACTGGCGCGTAGAAGGCATCGGCTACGGTAAAGCGCCCGCCCGCAAGATAGTCGCCACCAAAGCGGGTCAGCCCTTCCGTCCACAACGCGTTCAGGCGCTCGAGTTCGGCAGTCAGTGCCGCATCAGGTGCCGTGATGGGCGCAGCGGGGCGCACGGTGAAATTGCATTGCGTACGCAACGCGGGAAACCCGGTATGCATTTCCGCACTCACTGCATACGACCAGGCGCGGGCGGCGCGGTCATCCGGCCAGATCTGCGGATAACGCTCGCCGAGGTAGAGACAGATGGCGAGGCTGTCCCAAATGACCAAATCGCTGTCGTGCAGCGCAGGCACCTGTGCGGTCGGTGAAAACTCACGCCAAATGCGGCGCTGTGCGGCACGATCTGACAGGAAGGCATGTACCTCTTCCGTAAACGGGATATCCGCCATTTTCAGCAGAATCCACGGACGCAGGGACCAGGATGAAATGTGCTTGTCGCCGATGTGCAACAGCATGATGGAGACTCCTTATTGGCAGGAATTAAAGGCGGGCATGATACGCGTCCGGGGCGCGACCTGCACGGGACGCTTCGCTGTGCCACACGGAACTTTCTAAAATTATTCCTTATCTATCAAAGGATTACATCATGAATGAAAAACACATCCGTATTTTAGCCACTGTCGCCACCATCGCCGCCGTCTGCATGTACGCATCCTATGGCTTTCAAATTCAAAGTCATTTGGCCGGGCACAAGGGCAATCCGATCCAGTCATACCTGCACACCAGCCTGTAAACCCCGCAGCGACAACAACAAGAAGACCGTCGGGCGGGACATAGCGCATTGACGCCGCCGACAAGAGGCGTAGCATAGGCGCGACGGCGGAAGATAAAAAATACGGCAGGGGTGAAAAAATGAGACAGCTTTGGCGACAAGAGAAAAATTGGAAAGCTGCTTTGCAGGCACTTGATAAGGAAAGAAAATCCAGCACCCCGCTGTTTAAAAACAGACCCTGATTCAAAGGGATTAAGACTGGCGCATATGCTCTTCTTCTTTCGACGTCAAGGGTTTAAAAACAGACCCTGATTCAAAGGGATTAAGACGTAGTTCATGCGGCCTTCCCTCCGTCCAGATAGGTGTTTAAAAGCAGACCCTGATTCAAAGGGATTAAGACGAAGCGAGCGGCACGAGTAGAGGTGTCGGCATCGATTTAAAAACAGACCCTGATTCAAAGGGATTAAGACTTAGTATCATGTTTCAATACTACGGTTTGCGGCTATTTAAAAACAGACCCTGATTCAAAGGGATTAAGACGCTTCTAAATCACTAATACCATTCAACCTTCCTAGTTTAAAAAACAGACCCTGATGCAAAGGGATAATTCGGACACAGCGCAAGCTGTGTCTTTTTTGTTTGGCGGTGGGGCATTTGTATCGAACCATCGATATGGATAGGCATCAGCCGTCAAGCGGTGTAAATACTGGCCTCGCTAAGCGACGTAAATACTGGGCCCGCCAAGCGGGATAACACTGCGGTTTTGATGTCGGTCAAGCGGGGCTGATGCGGTGTTTGTCGTGTGGCTGTGGCAAGACGTTAGGTTGGCGCGCTTTTTCTGTGGATTTTCCCCTTCCTTTCTGCAATTCTTTGTGGCTATAACGTGCATATAGTGTTGCAATGTGTTGATAATAACCAATCGTATCCACATATTTCACCACTGCCGTTTGTCTTGCAGGCGGTCACCCCCCCTTCCTTTCAGATGCCTTGCATGAAGTGGGCCTGCCGCCACTTTTTGTCCGGGCAATCCTGAAGGTTTGGGTTATCCCCACAACTTTTTTGGAGCTAATGATGCAATTCCATGCCAAGCAAAATGTGCTGCCCATGTTTCGTCTCAGCCTGATGGCGTCTGCGGGGCTGGCTTTTGCCGGCACAGCGCTGGCGGAAGATGCCTGCCCGCACCGCGGCGACCTCGACGCGATTTATTGCGACGCCGATAATGACATGGTCGCCGATCCGCCGACCGATCCCAAAAAATTCCGCGACCCGAAAACGCTGATTTTTGCTTTCACGCCGGTGGAGGATCCGACCGTTTATGAAAAGCTCTTCCAGCCGTTCATGGGTCACTTGTCGCAATGCGTGGGACGCAAGACGGTGTTCTTCGCCGTGCAGTCAAATTCGGCAGAAATTGAGGCGATGCGTTCTGGTCGTCTGCACATCGCCGCGTTTTCAACGGGCCCGACCAATTTCGCGGTCAATATCGCGGGTGCCGTGCCGTTTGCCATCCGTGGCACGGAAAACGGTCCGGAAGGCGCCGCCATCAAGATGATTGTGCGCAAAGACAGCCCCTATAAAGAGCTGGCCGACCTGAAAGGCAAGCGCATCGCGCACACTTCACCTTCTTCCAACACTGGCAACCTTGCGCCGCGCGCCCTGTTTTCAGAGCTCGGCCTCACGCCGGACAAGGATTACAAGGTGGTCTATTCCGGCAAACACGACCAGTCCATTCTCGGCGTGAAGTCAGGCGACTATGACGCTGCCCCGGTCGCGAGCGACGTGCTGCAACACATGACGGAACGCGGCGTGGTCGGTGCTGATGATTTCAATGTCCTCTACACCAGCGAGCTTTTCCCGACGGATGCCTATGCTTATGCGCACGATCTGGATCCGAAACTGGTGGAAAAAATCAAAGAGTGTTTCTTTGAGTACCGCATTCCGCCGGAAATGGCGAAAGGCTTGGGCGGCGACCGCTTCCTCCCCGCCAATTATCAGAAAGACTGGGAACTGGTGCGCAAGGTTGCTATTGCCGCCGGGCAGAGCCTGAACCGCAGTGGCTATGAAGCAGAAAACGCCAAGAAGAAATAAGCGATAAACGGACGGGATTATGAATAAACGGGTAGAACTATGAGCGCCGTGTTGCAAATCAGCGGCCTGACCAAGGCCTACAAGCCCGGTGCGCCGGTGCTGAAAGGCATCGACCTGACGTTTGCGGGCAGCGGCCTGACGGCGATTATCGGCCCTTCCGGGACGGGGAAATCGACGCTGATCCGCATCATCAACCACCTGATTGAACCCAGCGACGGCTCGATTCTCTTCAAGGGGGAAGAGCTTTCCCATATAAGAGGGCGCGCGCTGCGCGAAGCACGGCGGCGCATCGGCATGGTCTTTCAGGAATATAACCTCGTTGAACGCCTGTCCGTCATGGAAAACCTGCTCACCGGCCGCTTGGGCTATGTATCGCCGCTCAACGCCTGGTTGCGCCGCTTCCCCGCTGAAGATATTGCCTACGCCTACCGCCTGCTCGACATTGTCGGGCTGGCGGCTTTTGCCAACCAGCGCGCCGACAGTCTCTCCGGCGGGCAACGGCAGCGCGTCGGCATCGCCCGCGCCCTGATGCAGCGTCCGGAAATCCTGCTCGCCGACGAGCCGACTTCCTCGCTTGACCCGAAAACTTCGGTGGAAATCATGGAGTTGCTGAAATCGCAGGGCATTGATAACCAGATTCCGGTGCTGGTCAACATTCACGATGTCAATTTGGCGCGCCGCTACGCCGACCGCATCGTCGGCATGACAGGCGGTAAAGTTGTCTTCGACGGTCCTCCCGCCGACCTGACCGACGCCGATCTGAACACGATTTACGGCGGCAAGGACTGGTTGCAATGAATGCGCCAGCCAAACCTACATACGCGCCTCCGCCTGCCGACGTTCGCCCCTTCCACACCTCCTGGGGGGCGCGCCTGCTCGCGCTGGCACTTGCCATTTACGCCTTCTACGCGCTGGGGCAGCTCGATTTCTCCGCCGAACGCTTCATTAAGGGCATCGACAATGGTGGCCGCTTCCTCGCGCGCATGTTCCCGCCCAACTTCAAAGACTGGCAGCAACTGCTCACCGGTCTGGTAGAAAGCCTGCAAATCGCGGTACTGGCGACCTTCTTCGGCGTGCTGCTCTCCCTGCCTATCGCCATCCTCGGCGCGCGTAACCTGATGCCCGCCTGGGCGACTTGGCCGGCGCGTTTTGTCGTTACCTTCTGCCGCGCCTTCAACCCGGTCATCGTCGCCATCATCTTCATCAAGGCGGTCGGCTTCGGCCCGCTCGCCGGTATCCTCGCGCTGATCGTTGCCTCCGTTGGCTTCGTCGGCAAACTGTTCATGGAAACCATCGAAGAGATTTCGATGAAGCAGATTGAAGCCGTGCGCGCGACCGGCGCCCCCTTCATCTCCGTCGTCACCTACGGCGTACTGCCGCAAGTGATGGCGCGCCTCGTCGGCTTCTGTACCTACCAGCTCGACGCCAACCTGCGCAACTCGACGATGGTCGGCATCGTCGGTGCCGGTGGTATCGGCGGCACCCTCTTCGCCGCCTTCCAGCGCTTCGAATACGATTTTGTCCTCGCCATATTGCTTACCATCATCGCCGTCGTCCTCCTCGGCGAACTGGCCGCCAACGCGGTAAAACGGATCTTCAATGTCTGAAATGAACACCCCCAACCCCGCGCTTGCCGAACGCCTGTGGCAGCGGCACACCCTCGGGCAAAAACTCGCCCGCACCGCCTTCTGGCTAGGCATCGGTATCGCTGTGCTGCTGTCTTTGCGTAACATCAACGTCATCTGGGAATTTCTTTGGGACGCGCCGGAACAAATGCTCGACATGGTGCGGCGCATGTTCCCGCCGGATTACGCCTACTACCGCGTCGCGGTGCACACGGCGCTGATGGAAACCTTCCACATCGCGACCCTCGGCACCATCTTCGCCCTGATTGCCGCCCTGCCGCTCTCCATTCTAGCCGCGCACAACCTCACTCCGAACCGGGGGCTGAACTTCCTTGCCAAGACGCTGCTCGTCGCCAGCCGTTCCGTGAACTCGCTCGTCTGGGCGCTGCTCTTTATCGCCGTCTTCGGCCCCGGCCCGCTGGCGGGTACTGCCGCTATCGCCTGCCGCTCTGTCGGCTTCGTCGGCAAACTGCTCGGTGAAGCGCTGGAAGAAGTGCCACGCGGTGCCATCGAAGCACTGAAAGCAGCGGGGGCGACCCAAAGCAGCCAAATCCTTTACGGCTACTGGCCCGCCGTCAAACCCGCCTTCTGGTCCATCATGCTGCTGCGCTGGGACATCAACGTGCGCGAATCCTCGGTGCTCGGCCTGGTCGGCGCGGGCGGTATCGGCATGATCATGAACTCGGCCATCGACCTCTTCGAGTGGGACCGCGTCGCCGTCATCCTGCTGACCATCTTCGCCGTCGTCGTCATCGCCGAAATCGTCATCACCTACTTCCGCCGCCGCTTGCTCTGATTGAGCAATGGGCACAAAGAACAACTCCTTCCCTCGCAAGCGGGGGAAGGGATTTTTTTATGCACCAGAGCGACGACCAAAGCCCGCTCGCTTATCCCAATCCACAGGGTAGTAGAGCAAGACGCGCCAACGCTCTTGGGATGGGTATTACCGCCGAGCGGGTGGGACAGCGAGCAATCGCAACGGTTGCGTCGGCGGGATGAGGCGGTAACGGGCGCGGGTTTCAAGGACGTAGGCAACCCGGCCGCGTCCTGGGTAGTGCGCACAGGGTTCGCTTAAGCAAGGCGTAGCGAGGTGGTAGGCGACGAGGGGGCCCGCCGCATCGTAGTAGCGGATGTCCAGCGGGATCAGGGTGTTTTTCATCCAGAAGGAAACGGGCCGCGGCGGGTCAAAGAGAAAAAGCATCCCTGTTCCCGGCGCCAGCCAGGGGCGGTACATCAAGCCGCGCATGCGGCTGGCGTCATCGGCGGCAATTTCGGCACGGATGATGACTTCACCGTCGTGCAGCCAAACGTGATCGGCATGGGCGGCAAGACTGAGCGTGAGGGCGGTGAGGGCGAGAGATTTCATAAGCGGTCAGGATAGGCGTTATTGTTGCGCCAGCACGATAAAGGCCGGTACGGTAAAGAGGAGGATGGGCAGGGTGGCGCCAAGCAGCAGCGGCCAGTGGAGCAGCAGGGCAAGGTTGGCGATGACGCCGCTTGTGACGTAGTAAGCGACGCCGAGGAGGATGCCGATGACGAGACGGGTACCCTGCTGGCCGCTGCGGTTGCTGCCGAAGGCGAAGGGCAGCGCCAAGAGCACCATTGCCGCTGTGGTCAGCGGGGTGAGCAGGCGTTGCCAGTATTTGAGGCTTTCTTGACTGTGGTTCAGGCCGTTCGCTGCCATGAAGCGGGCCAGGGTGTGCAGTTCGCGCAGGGTTTCCGCTGAGCCGATGGCGGCAAGGCTTTTCAGGTCTGCCGGGGTTGCGCCGTTTTCCCAACGCGCAGGCGCTGGCAGGGTTTCTGTGTTTTCCGCACTGGTGCGGTAGCGGCGCGGGTTTTCATGCTGCCAGTCAGGGGCGGCGTAGGTGGCGTGCTCGGCTTCGGTGATGGTGATGTGGTCGGCATCGGCCTGGTAGTAACGCAGGTGTTGCAGGCTGCCATCGGGGTTCAGGGCGCCAATGTGGATGATGGTATCGCGCTGTTTGAGCCAGATACCCTGGGCCGTGGTGGTTTCTGCGCCTTCGCCGAGGGCGAGGTGGTGGATGAGGCGGCTTTTTGCGGCGAGTTGCGGTGCGAGGGTTTCGCCGTTGACGATGTTGAGCACGCCGATGGTGAAGGCGAGTAGCAGTCCGGCACGGGCGAGGCGCAGGCGCGAGATGCCCGCTGCACGGACGACGGCGATTTCGTTCTGCGCGGCGAGTTGGCCGAGGCCCATGATGGTGCCGACGAGGACGGCGGCCGGGGTGAAGAGGATGAGTTTTTCCGGTAAAACGAGGAGTTGCTGGATGAGAAGGATGCGCAGGGTGTAGTGGCCGCGACCCAGGTCGTCCGCTTCGGCCGAGATTTGGATGATGAGGTCAACGCTGAGGAGGAAAACGAGGGTGATGAGGGTGGTGATGAGGATGGTGCGCAGCAGGTAGCGGTCGAAGCGGGTCAGCATCAGGCTCTCCTTGTGTGGCGGTACCAAGCGATGAGGATGAGGGCGAGGACGGCACCGTGCAGCCAGTAGCTGCCGGGGAGCGGCGCGAGCTGCTGTTTGCGGATGGCAACGGTGGCGAGGTCAAGCAGGTTGATGTAGAGGGCAAAGCCGATGAAGGCGGGCAGGATTTTCTGGTAGCGACCCTGACGCGGCTGGCTGCGCGCGAGGAGCGGCAGGCAGAGGGGGTAGATGATGAGAGCGAGCGCGGGGTTGCTGCGCGTCTGCCATTCGCTGAGGTGTTCGGGGCTGGCGCCGAGTTCGCTGGTCGGGATGTTGCGCAGGCGGGTGTTTTCGCCGGGGAGGGCGTTGGCACCGGGCAGGCGCAGGTCGGCGTTGTCGAAGGTAAAGAGGGTGGTGCGGGTGGGGTCGTGGTTATCCGTCCAAGCAAGACGGCGGCCATGCTCAAGGTAGAGGTGGCGTTCTTGTTCGCTGCCGCCGAGTCGGCCGCTATCGGCAAGGATGATGCTGTGTCCATCGGGCTCCTGGCGGGCGATGAAGAAGTCGCGCAGTTCGCCATTTTTGATAGCACCGGTGTGGACGACGGTGCCGTCATCAAGGCGGCGGAAGGTGTTGGGGGTAAAGAGGATCATGCCGGCTTCTTGCTGGGCTTGTTGGCGCAGGCCTTCCTGGCCGCGATAGACACCGGGGAGGATGGTGAGGCTGAGGATGAGCAGCAGCAGGCAGACGGGGGCGGCACACAGGATGAGGGCGCGGGTCTGGTGTTTGGGGGCAATGCCGCAGGCAAGGATAGCGCTGATTTCCTGGTCGCGGTAGAGGCGGCCAAGGGTCATCACGGCGGCGAGGACGAAGGCGATGGGCATGAGGACAACGAGGAAACGCACGGCTTGCAGGCCGACGAGTTGCCAGACGGCGCTCAAAGCCATGTTGCCGGCAGCGGCAGCAGCCAGCAGGGAGGAGAGGCGAAAGCTGAGGAGGATGGCGAGGAGGATGAGGTTGGTGGCGAGAAAAACAGCGAGGGTTTCGCGGATGAGGTAGCGGTAGAGTATCGGCATGGTGAGCGGGGTTTGTGCTATGCTTCACGCCTCTTTTTGGCGCGTTTTCCGCGCAGTTTAGCCGAATTATCGAGGTTTCCGTTGATGAAATTTTCTTTGAAGGTGTGTGCGCCTGCCGAGTTGGCGGCGGATGTGTTGGCGGTGTCCGTGGCTGCCGATGGTGCGTTTTCTGCCCGCCTCGCCGCACTGGATGCGGTGTCAGGCGGTTTTTTTGCCGCGCAGCGTGATGCAGGTAATTTCCCGCCCAAGGATGGAACGTCGCGTCTGTTTGTAAACGTGCCCAATGTGGCGGCGGCGCGTGTGATCGTGGTGCGCCATGACGGCTCGGATGCGGCGCTGGAACGCGCAACGGCTGCCGTACAGGCGCTCGCAGATGAGTCCGGCTGGGGCAAGGTCGGGTTGCTGCTCGGCGACGGTGCACACGCCGTGGATGTGATGGCGCGCGCGGCAGCGTACGCGGCGTATCGCTTCGATGCGTTTAAGTCGGATGCAGGTAAGGCGCGCAAACATGAATGGCTGTTTGTCTGCGACCGTCTGGAAAAGGCTGAGGTGCAGGCAACGCTGGAACTCGCCCATGCCTGGGCGCTGGGCAGTACGTTTACCCGTGATCTGGTCAACACGCCGCCGAATGTCTGCACCCCGGCATGGCTGGGCGATCAGGCCAAGGCGCTGGCCAAGGCATATACGCCGCTGTCGGCAAAGGTGCTGAAACGTAAGGAGATTGAGGCGCTTGGTATGGGGGCGTTGCTCGGCGTGGCACAGGGCAGCGCCAACGAGCCACGTTTTATCGTCTTTGAATACCGCCCCGCCAATGCGCAGAATACGCAGCCGTTTGTGCTGGTTGGCAAGGGTGTGACTTTCGACACCGGCGGGATTTCGATCAAGCCGTCGGCCGCCATGGACGAGATGAAAGGCGACATGGGCGGCGCAGCAGCGGTGTTTGGCGCGCTGAAAGCCCTGTGCGAGGCGGAATTGCCACTGTATGTGGTCGGCCTGGTTGCCGCCGTCGAAAATATGCCGGACGGCAACGCCATCCGCCCCGGCGACATTCTGACGTCGATGTCCAGCAAGACGGTGGAAGTGCTCAATACCGACGCCGAAGGCCGCCTGATTTTATGCGATACCCTGACCTATGCCGCGCGTTACAAACCGCAGGCTGTGATTGATATGGCGACCTTGACCGGCGCGATTGTGGTCGCCCTCGGCGGTGTGCGCAGCGGCCTCTTCGCAAACGATGACGCGCTTGCCGATGCGCTCTTTGCTGCCGGCGAAGCCGCGCGCGATTTGGCATGGAAAATGCCGCTCGACACCGCTTACCGCGACATGCTGAAAAGCCCGTTTGCCGACTTGCCGAACATTTCCGGCTCACGCGAAGCCGGTGCGGTCACAGCCGCCGCTTTCCTCTCGGCCTTCGTGGATTACCCCTGGGCGCACCTCGACATCGCCGGCAGTGCCTTCAAGGGCAGCACGCCGAAAGGTGGTACCGGTCGCCCCGTCGGCCTGCTGCTGGAATTCTTCCGCAACAAGGTCGCTTGATGCTGCCACAAGCTGCTCTGGAACTGCTGGAACGCGGGCTGGACGCACTGCCGTTTGCCGTCTCGCCTGAACAGCGGGCGCAACTCGCGCAATACCTGACCCTGCTTAACCGCTGGAATGCCGTGCATAACCTCACCGCCGTGCGCGACCCGCTGCAACAAGTACCGCGTCATGTGCTGGATTGCCTCGCTGTCGTCCACTATCTCGAAGATGCGCACACACTGGCCGACATCGGTTCCGGTGCCGGATTGCCTGCGTTGCTGCTGGCGGTGATGCGACCGCAGCTTGCCGTGTTGGCGGTCGAAAGCAACGGCAAAAAAGCCGCCTTCATCCGCCAGGCAGCGACAGCATTACAGTTGTCGAACGTGCAAGTCGCCGCCCAGCGGGCAGAAGACTGGCGAGGCACACCACAAGACATCATCATCAGCCGCGCCCTCACCTCGGCAACCGCCTTTGTGCAAATGACCGCGCACTTCGGCGGCGCACACAGCCGCTGGTTACTGATGAAAGGGCGCGAAGCAGAAAACGTCAAGGCCGCAGGCTTTACGCTGCACGCTGCCCATCCGCTGCAAGTGCCCTATCTTGATGCCGAGCGGGTACTGCTCGACATCCGGCGGGGGGATGCATGAGCCGCATCATCGCCATCACCAACCAGAAAGGCGGCGTCGGCAAAACCACTACCGCTGTCAGCCTCGCTGCCGTCTTTGCCGAAAGCGGCGCGGACGTGCTGCTGATTGACATGGATCCACAGGCCAATGCCACCGTCGCCTGCGGCGTGGACCGGCGCGGCGTCGAGCACGGCGTGATGGACGTCATGCTCGGCACACGCAGCGTCGAAGACACCTGTCTCTACTGCGAGAACTCGCGCATCTGGCTGATGCCCGCCAACGCCGACCTGACCGGCTCGGACGAAGCGCTCTTCCGCGAAAACATGCGCCATGCCCTGCTGAAAAAACACATCCACGGCTGGGCGGAACGCTTCGACTGGGTGTTCATCGATTGCCCGCCGACTCTCAACCTGCTCACCGTGAACGCCCTCGTCGCCGCGCACTACGTCCTTGTCCCCATCCAGTGCGAATACTTTGCGCTCGAAGGCGTCAGCGCCCTGCTCGACACCGTCGGCCAACTGCGCCAAACTGTCAACCCCGACCTGCGTGTCGCCGGCTTCATCCGCACCATGTACGATAACCGCTCGCGCCTCACCCGTGACGTCTCGGACAGCCTCGAATCCTACCTGAAAGGCCTGATGTTCACGACCGTAGTGCCGCGCAATGTGCGTCTCGCAGAAGCGCCCAGCTACGGCCTGCCCATCGTGCAATACGACACCAATGCCAAAGGCGCCGTCGCCTACCGCGAAATTGCCGCCGAACTCCAACAACGCCTCGGACAATAAGGAAAAACCATGCAAAAACCCAAACGCGGCGGCCTCGGACGCGGCTTTGAATCCCTCTTGGGCGAAGCCGCCCGCGACGTTATCGCCCAGCCCGAATTCGAAGCCCTGAAACAAATCGACGCCGCCAAAATCCGCGCTGGCGTATACCAGCCGCGCAAAGTCTTCCACGACGCCGCCCTGCAAGAACTTGCCCAATCCATCGCCGAGCACGGCATTCTGCAACCGCTCGTTGTGCGTCCCATCAGCGACGGCCAGTACGAAATCATCGCCGGCGAACGCCGCTTCCGCGCCAGCCGCATCGCTGGCCTCACCAAAATCCCCTGCGTCGTCAAAAACTACACCGACCAGCAGGCACTCGCCGTTGCCCTGATCGAAAACCTGCAACGCAGCGACCTTAACATCCTCGAAGTCGCCACCGCCCTGCAACAACTCGTGCAGGACTTCAAACTCACCCACGAAAAAGCCGCCGAACTCGTTGGCCGCTCACGCTCGGCGGTGACCAACATCCTGCGTCTGCTCGAATTGAGCGAACCGGTCAAAGAAGCGCTCTACAACAACGATATCGAAATGGGCCATGCCCGCGCCATGCTGACCCTGGCAGCGCCCCAGCAGAAACTCCTATTGACAGAAACTCTGGAACGCGGCTACAGCGTGCGGCAAATCGAGGCACGAGTCCGGCAGTTACAGAAAAACCCGGATGCATCCCCCAGCCCGCCTCCGCGCGATATCAATATTGACGCACTGGAAGACCGCCTGAGCGACTTCCTCGGCTACCCAGTCGCCATCCGCCATGGTAAACAGGGACGCGGCAGCGTTACCCTCAAATACAGCAATCTCGACGAACTCGACGGCATCCTTGCCAAATGGGGGTTCAAACAACCCTGAATAACCGCCAAGCAGGATAACCACGCAATTTATCGCTGAAATACAGCGCCCCGGGCGGTTGCCATAAAGAAAATAATAAAGAAAAAATTAGAGACATTACCAAAACATGGAAATCCGTTGACCCCTGTCGGGCAAGCTCTTATAATCCGCGGCCTACCAATGAAGGAAACCCTAAAATATCTGCTGAAAATACAAAGCATTATCTTGATTGCATTGATACTTTGTGTTCTCTTAAGCCCATGGCATACGGCAGTAACCGCCGTACTATCAGGTGGCATGCTTTGCTTATTGACCACCGCGCAGGCGCTGCTGATATTTTGCCGATTACCGGATGTCTTGCCTACACAACGGTTTCTACGCGCCGTTAAACAGGCTGAAATACGGAAATGGCTGATTGTTGCCATCTTGGGCACGATACTCGTGCAGCGCTGGCAACCATTGGGTGTACTCACCGGTTTCGCAATACCTTACACCGCCGCCTATTTTTGGGCGATTTTGAAAAAATAGAGGAACATATGGCCGGACAGACTGCTGCGGAAATCATCAATCACCATATGACCAACCTGAGCATTGGCGAAGGTTTCTATTCTCTGCATATTGACACTCTCTTCTTTTCCATTCTGCTTGGCAGCCTCTTCTGCTGGTGGATGCACAGAATGGCGTTGCGCTCCTTGCAGCACGTTGAAAATAACGAACCGCCATCCTTTGCTGCCAACGTCGCTGAAGTTATCTTTGAATTTATTGACAGCACCATCAAAGACTTTTTTGGTAAATCGCGCGCCGACATCGGTTCGCTTGCGTTCACTATCTTCTGCTGGGTTTTGCTCTGGAACGTCATGGACATGATTCCAGTTGATTTCCTGCCCAGTGTTGCCGCCCAGTTTGGCATCCATCATTTGAAAATCGTACCTTCAACCGATGCCAATGCTACCTTCGCGCTTTCCATTACCGTTATTACCCTGACCTATATCTACCTCTTCAAAAACTACAAACCGCTTGGCTTCATCAAAGCATTAGGCGGACATCCTTTTGAAGCAAAAAGTCTTTTAGGACAAATCATTCTTTATCCGCTCAACTTGGCGCTGAAAATAGTTGAAGACTTGGCCAAGATCATTTCGCTCTCGCTGCGACTATTCGGCAACCTCTTGGCTGGTGAGCTGGTCTTTATCCTGATCGCTTTCCTGCCGTGGTTTGTGCAATTCATCCCTGGCGGAGTATGGATAATCTTCCACATTCTGATCGTAGTGCTGCAAGCCTATGTCGCCATGGTGTTGTCTGTCGTTTACCTATCGATGACTGAACCACATCACTAACTTTTTTTCCTTTCACTTAATTAATTGGAGGTTCCCATGGAAAAAATCGCCGCTATTGCCCAACTGCAAGGCGCAACCGTTATCGCTGCTGCGATCATCCTCAGCCTTGCCGCTTTAGGTACGGCTCTCGGCTTCGGTCTGCTCGGTGGCAAATACATCGAAAGTAGCGCCCGTCAGCCGGAAATGATGAACCCGCTGCAAGTCAAATTCTTCATCATTGCCGGTCTCTTGGACGCCGTTTCCATGATTGGTGTGGTTGTCGCATTTATCCTCGTTTTCGGCAATCCGCTGCTGAGTGCGTTGAACGGCTAATCACGGCGAACCGCCGGAAGGTGTCTGCAACATGAATCTCAATCTGACGCTGATTGGCCAGATCGGCACATTCCTCGTTCTGTGGTGGTTTACCCACAAATTTATTTGGCCACTTTTTGCTGAGGCCATGGAAAAACGCCGCCAAAAAATTGCCGATGAGCTGAGTATGGCGGATAAAGCGAAGCACAGCGTTGCCGCCGCCGAAGAAGAAACTGCCCGCATCATCGCACAGGCCAAGACACAGGCGACTGAAATCGTTGGGCGTGCACAAAAACAGGCAGAGCAACTGGTTGTGGATGCGCGTATTGAGGCAAAAACTGCTGGTGAACGTGAAATCGCGGCAGTACGCGATAACTTTGAGCAGGAAAAACGCAAGGCACGCGAAGCACTGCGTGGACAAGTTGCCGAACTGGTGATTCAGGGGACCGAAAAAGTGATTGGTCGCGAAGTTAAAGCCGATGACCATAAACGCCTGCTGAATGAACTGAGCGAGAAACTGTAAATCATGGCTGAGTCAAAAACCGTTGCCCGTCCTTACGCCAAAGCCATTCTTGCTAATGCAAGCGATGGTAAAGCGCAGCAACAATGGCAACAATTTCTGCATACCGCAAAAGCTGTTATGCAGTCACCGGAAGTACCGGAACATTTAGCTCTACCGGGATTCTTGTCCCAGTTACAAAGCTGGTTGGAACAACTGCTGAAAAAACAGCGCAGGCACGGTCTTTATGGCGAAGAAAATAACCTGCTGCGTTTACTGGAAGAACACGATCGCATTGCCATACTGCCGGAAATAGCCGATATCTACGATGAACTGCTCTACGCCAAAAGCGATGTCTGCATGGTACATGTCACGACTGCGCAGGCGCTCTCGTCTGCTGAAGAAAAAAACTTGCAGATACTGATGCAGAAAAAGACCGGGCGCGATGTGGTACTGGACATCCATGAAGACGCCGCACTGCTTGCGGGCGTGATAATAGAATACGACGGACTGGTCATTGACCAGACACTGCGGGGCAGAATCGCCGAATTTGCCCAGAAACTCGATGACTAGGGGAAACGAAGAATGCAACTTAATCCTGCTGAAATCAGCGGCTTTATTCAGGAAAAAATAGCCGACTACGACAACAAAGTCGAAAGCAAAGCCGAAGGTACCATCATCAGTCTTTATGACGGTGTTGCTCGTGTACAAGGCCTGCGTCAGGCAATGTTGGGGGAAATGATTGCATTCCCCGGTGGCGTTTATGGATTGGCACTCAACCTTGAGCGTGACAGTGTCGGCGTCGTTATCCTCGGCGAATACGATCATTTGTCGGAAGGCGATAAAGTCACCTGTACCGGCAGGATCTTGGAAGTCCCGGTAGGACGCGAACTCTTGGGCCGCGTTGTTAATGCTTTGGGTCAACCCATTGATGGTAAAGGCGATATCAAGACGCGCGCCACCTCACCCATTGAGAAAATTGCTCCCGGCGTTATCGAACGCCAATCCGTTGACCAGCCGTTGCAAACCGGCTTGAAATCCATTGACTCTATGGTGCCAATCGGACGTGGACAACGCGAGCTGATTATTGGTGACCGTCAAACAGGGAAAACCGCAATTGCTGTTGACGCCATCATCAACCAGCGTGATACCGACGTGAAATGTATCTACGTTGCCATTGGACAAAAGGCCTCTTCTATCGCAGCCGTCGTGCGCAAACTGGAAGAGCACGATGCACTCAAGCATACCATCATAGTTGCCGCAACCGCTTCCGATTCCGCCGCGATGCAATATATCGCCCCTTATGCCGGTTGCGCCATGGGTGAATATTTCCGTGACCGTGGCGAAGACGCTCTGATCGTTTACGACGATCTGACCAAGCAGGCATGGGCCTATCGCCAGGTTTCTTTGCTGCTGAAACGTCCGCCGGGTCGTGAAGCTTATCCAGGCGACGTGTTCTACCTGCATTCCCGCTTGTTGGAACGCGCGGCACGCATCAATGCCGACGAAGTCGAGCGCCTGACCAAAGGAGAGGTCAAGGGTAAAACGGGTTCTCTAACCGCACTACCGATTATCGAAACCCAAGCGGGTGACGTTTCCGCCTTCGTGCCAACCAACGTTATTTCCATCACGGATGGACAAATCTTCCTAGAGACCGACTTGTTCAATGCCGGTATCCGTCCCGCTATCAATGCCGGTCTCTCAGTATCGCGTGTCGGCGGCGCCGCACAAACCAAAGTTATCAAAAAACTGGGTGGTGGTGTACGCCTTGCCTTGGCGCAATACCGTGAGCTTGCCGCATTCGCCCAATTCGCTTCCGATCTTGATGATGCCACCCGCAAACAGCTCGAACGCGGCCAACGTGTCACTGAATTGATGAAGCAGAAACAATTCTCGCCGATGAGCGTTGCTGAAATGAGCGTCTCGCTGTTTGCCGCAGAAAATGGTTTCCTGGACGACATTCCAGTAGAAAAAATCCAGGCTTACGAACAGGCTCTCTTGCAATATATGCATAGCGATCATCGCGCCCTTCTAGATAAAGTCAACAAACGCGGAGTCTATGATGACGAAATCCAACAAGGATTTAGCGCTGCGTTAAACGCGTTCAAAGACAAAGGCGCTTGGTGAGGAAACAGCCATGTCTAATGCCAAGGACATCCGCTCGCAGATAAAAAGCATCAAAAGCACGCAGAAAATTACCAAAGCCATGCAAATGGTCGCGGCATCAAAAATGCGGCGTTCGCAGGATGCGATGCTGGAAGGACGCCCTTATGTTGAAAACATCCTGCGCGTTATTGCGCACTTGCTGAAAGCACACGGCGAAACTCCGCATCCATTTTTTGATGAGACGCGCGATAACGTCAAAAAAGTGGGTTATATCGTTATCAGTACCGATCGTGGCTTGTGCGGCGGTTTGAACATTAACCAGTTCAAAGCCTTACTGGCGCATGTGCAGGAATGGAGCAACAAAGGTTGCGAAATAGATTTCAGCGTCTTTGGCCGCAAAGGTATTGCCTTTATCAACCGCATAAATGGTCATATCATGACCAGTGTGGATGCCTACGGCGATAACCCGCCGTTACGCGAATTGATTGGCGGCATCAGCTCCATGATTGATGCCTATCGCACAGGCGAAATTGACCGCGTCTATCTGGTCAGTAACCGCTTTGTCAACACCATGACGCAAGAGCCAAACATCGTTCAGTTCTTGCCAGCGACCATTGTCGTTAATGACAAATACGTGCCCGAACACGCTTGGACTTATGAATATGAGCCCGGTGTTGAGCAGATTCTCGACAAACTGGCGGTGCGTTATCTGGAATCCGTAGTCAAACAGGCGGTGGCGGAGAATATTGCCTGTGAAATGTCGGCACGGATGATTGCGATGAAGAACGCATCCGACAATGCCGCCAACCTGATTGGCGAGCTGGAATTGCAATATAACAAAGCCCGTCAGGCCGCGATTACGCAAGAACTGACGGAGATCGTCGGCGGCGCAGCAGCCGTATGAGACGAAACGGATTGAATTAACAAGAGGTGAAGATGAGTACCGGAAAAATCGTTCAAGTCATCGGCGCGGTAGTCGATATCGAATTCCCCGAAGACGCAGTGCCGAAAATTAACGATGCACTGGTTGCAGAAAAAGGCGGCACCGTATTTGAAGTGCAGCAACAATTGGGTGACGGTGTTGTACGGACAATCACCATGGGTTCCTCGGAAGGACTAACGCGCGGCATGGAAGTAAAGAACACCGGCAACCCAATTACCGTGCCTGTCGGTAAAGCCACTTTGGGACGCATCATGAACGTCTTGGGCGAAGCAATTGACCACGGTCCAGCGATTGACGCCGAAGCGCATTGGGGTATCCACCGCAAAGCTCCTGCTTATGACGAATTGGCTAACTCTACCGAATTGCTGGAAACCGGCATCAAAGTTATCGACCTGCTCTGCCCCTTCGCCAAAGGCGGTAAAGTCGGCCTCTTCGGCGGCGCGGGTGTCGGCAAAACCGTCAACATGATGGAGCTGATCCGTAATATTGCTATTGAGCACAGCGGTTATTCTGTCTTTGCCGGCGTTGGCGAACGGACGCGCGAAGGTAACGACTTCTACTACGAAATGAAAGAATCCAACGTACTCGATAAAGTATCGCTGGTCTATGGACAAATGAACGAACCGGCGGGTAACCGCTTCCGTGTCGCCCTGACCGGTCTCACCATGGCGGAATACTTCCGTGACGAAGGCCGTGACGTTCTCTTCTTCGTAGATAACATCTACCGCTACACCCTGGCCGGTACCGAAGTATCCGCATTGCTTGGCCGGATGCCGTCGGCGGTGGGCTATCAGCCGACGCTGGCGGAAGAAATGGGTAAACTGCAAGAACGCATCACCTCGACCAAGACCGGATCCATCACCTCGATTCAAGCCGTGTATGTCCCGGCGGACGACCTGACTGACCCCTCACCAGCGACTACCTTTGCCCACTTGGATGCAACCGTTGTACTGTCGCGGCAAATCGCAGAACTCGGTATCTACCCGGCCGTTGACCCACTGGATTCCACCTCACGCCAACTCGATCCCTTGATCATCGGCGATGAACACTACGAAACCGCGCGCCGCGTCCAAGGCGTCCTGCAACGCTACAAAGAACTGCGCGACATCATCGCCATCCTCGGTATGGACGAATTGTCAGAAGAAGACAAGCAAGTTGTCTATCGTGCACGGAAAATCCAGCGTTTCCTGTCCCAGCCCTTCTTCGTTGCCGAAGTATTCACCGGTTCCGCTGGCAAATACGTCCCGCTCAAAGAAACCATCCGTGGCTTCAAAGGCATCGTTGACGGCGAATACGATCACATCCCGGAGCAAGCCTTCTACATGGTTGGCACCATTGATGAAGTGCTGGCCAAAGCCGAGACCGTAAAATAAAAAGCGGAGGGACCGACATGGCGAATACCTTTCACGTCAGCATGGTCAGCGCCGACCGCCAGCTATACAGCGGGAAAGCGGAGCGCCTTGTCGCGACCGCCGAACGCGGCGAGCTGGGCATCCTCGCCGGCCACGCTCCGTTTCTTTCCATCCTCAAAGCAGGACAAGTCCGCTTGACCCTGCCGGACGGCAAAGAAGAAGTCATCTACATTTCTGGCGGCTTTATCGAAGTACAGCAAGGACAGACCATCATCCTTGCCGATGACGCCGAACGCGCCGAACAGCTCGATGAAGAACGCGTCCGTGAAGCTCGTCGGCGTGCCGAAGAAAAAATGCGCGACAAAACCAGTACGAAACTTGAACTGGCTCGCGCGCAAGCTGAACTGGCACAAACTATGGCTCAACTTGCCGCCATCCGCCGAGCCAAAAATTAAACGACTAACCACTATCCTCACGGTGCTGCTCTGCCTGCTGGCGAGCAGCACCGTTTCTTATGGGGAAAGCGCGGCATCCCCGGCCATCACCGCCCAAGAACGTGCGGTTCTTTTGGCAAGAACAAATCACCTGCACGAAGTCACGCCGACCCTGTATCGCAGCAAACAACTGAACCAAGACGACACCGCCTTGTTACAGGCGCTGAACATCCGTACCATCATTAATCTGCGCTACTTCAACCGCGACGATGACCACCATCACTTCGGCCATACCGACATCCGCATCATCAACATCCCGCTGCTGACTTGGAACATTGAGGCCGAAGAAATGGCGCAAGTGCTGTACACCATCGAACAAAGCGAAAAATACGGCAACGTACTGGTGCATTGCTACCACGGCGAAGACCGCACTGGCCTGACTATCGGCCTCTACCGCATCTTTTACCAGAACTGGAGCACCGCAGACGCAGAAGCAGAAATGCGTCGCTACGGCTACAACCGCATCTGGCGCAATATCCCCCGCTTCTACAAGCCGAAAAAACTCGCCGCCGTACGCCGCGCTCTGGAAGCACTGCGCCGTAGCGACGACTCATCAGTTGCACACACGGCAAGCACAACATCCGGCGAATCTGCCAGATAGAAACTGCAAAAATTGCCCCTTTCTCAGCAACCCAAAACCCTGTCCAGCGGCAACACATCTAGCCGCGCCGCCAGCGCTTTCAGGGCGATGCGGTGAATCACTTCATCGGGTGCACTACACACATCGGCAAGAATATGCATGCCGTAAGCGGCAGCATCGGGCGAAAGCGCCGTATGCGTGATGCAATTCTGCGTCATCAGACCACACAAAAACACCTCGCGCACACCCGCAGCCTGCAACCGCGCAGACAAATCCGTCTGCCAGAAAGCATCGGCAAAACGCTTGCTCACCAACGGCTTGTCCGATAACAAATCCGCCACAGACGCGTGCCAGGCGGTACCACGGCTACCCGCTGCCAGCAGCGGCGCATCCGCATCGTTTATATGCTGCACGGCGATAATGCACCAGCCTGCCACTTCTGCGGCACGAATAGCCGCCGCAATACGCACACCAACCGCTGCAGCGGCGAACTGCGGCCATGCCCCGCCGGGGAAATAATCATTTTGCACATCAATAATTAACAGCGCATTCATCGCGATACCTCCTGAAAAAGCCTTATGGTATGCAGAAGCCTACCTTTCTCACAGGCACAATCCTGCGTTTCCTACGTAAAAAACGACAACATGAAAAAATTTACCGACAAAATCAGTCAAAACATCCTTGCCGCGTTGCGCGAAAACAGCCGCATCAGTTGGCAACAACTCGGCGCAACCGCGCACCTCAGCCCGCAGGCCTGCGCCGAGCGGGTGCGGCAGATGCAGGCAGCGGGCATCATCAGCGGCTTTACCCTGCGCGAGAGCGAGCGCCCACGCCACTTCATCACCGTGTTGCTGGCACATAACCGCTTCGATGAATTCGAGCGCTTCCTGCATGGCGAAAACGGCATAGAAAGCGCGGACAAAACCAGCGGCGACGGTTGCTACCACCTCGTCTATCTGGCAGAGGAGCGAAACACGCTGGACAGTTTCCTGACCCGCTTGAGTGTCCACGGACGCTACCGCATCGCCAGCGCCATCCGCCGCATTATTGGCTGACAGCAACGGAAGCGGTGCGTTCACATTCACCGAAGCCAGTGTTTACGCCGCTTATCGTCATCCTTTTCCAGTAATGCAAAAAACAGGCTGTGCCTGCTCGGCGGCATCTATGTGGGAAGAGCGTTAAGCGGCATCAATACTAAGTCCGCCAAGCGGTACAAATGCGGGATTTATCCAACATGGTTAGGATTTTTATCGCGTATGAGGCGGTTTTTCTGCAACACTTAGCGAAAAAATGGCGCAGCAGGTAACAAAAAATGACGGGAAAATTGTGGTAGAAATGACACTTAGCCTTTCCAAGCCCGCCGGAAAGCCGTTATCATGACGGCGGGTTAACCCCTTATTCATTCGTAAACACTAAGGAATTGCCATGAACCATCGCACCTTCCCGCGTACCACCCTGGCCACTGCCCTGTTACTCGCCTGCACTTGCGCCGTTGCGCAACAGGGCAACACGGCACCGGCAGCCGTCAATGTTGCTGCTCCCAAGACCACCACCGATAGCAGAATTAACCTCTACCGCATTTCCGCCCTGCACAACACCACCGGCCTTGAACTGAGCCAGCGTGAAGTCCCGCAAAGCGTAACCGTGATTGATCAGGACGAGCTGAAAGCACGCGGTATCCACGACATGGCGGGCGCACTGAAAACCGGCGGTGTGAATGTCGTTCGCGACGAAGGCGGCCACTACCGCTACCAAACGCGCGGTTTCAATATTGACCAAATTGAAGAAGACGGCCTCTCTACCAGCCTGCACGGTGCCTATGGCAATCCCTACCACAATTCACAAAGCCCGAGCGATCTTGCCATCTACGAGCGCATAGAAGTCGTGCGTGGTGCGACTGGTCTCACCCAGGCAAACGCCGAACCGGGCGGCACCATCAGCGCTGTGCGTAAAAAACCGACTGCCGAACGCCGCATCGGTGGCGATATCAGCGTGGACCGCTATGGCAAAGTCTATGGCACTGTTGACGCAAGCGGCGCGCTTGATCCCGAAAAAACCTTGCGCGCGCGCGTCATCAGCGTCGTCAGCAAAGACAAAACCTTCAAGGATGACGTGGATGGCAGCCATTACCTCGTCTATGGCGTTGCCGAAAAAGATGCCGGTGCAACAACCACGATCACCCTCGGCGGTATGATGCAAAACAGCCACGGTCACCCAGACCCCTACGGCCTGCCGCAAGCCAACGTCGCCTTCCCGCGTGACAAGAGCCTCGGCTTCAAATGGAATAAAGACGACTACAACAAGGCCAACGTTTTTGCCGGCACAGAAACCCGCTTCAATGACGACTGGAAACTCAACACCAAAGTCAGCTACACCCGTAACGATTCCATGAGCGCCTCTGGTGCACTGGCCAACGAAAATCCCGGTTACAGCGGTCTTACCCGTGGCGCTACCCTGCCGATAAACGACCTGAACCGCTACGACAACGCAGGCCGCCAGACTGCCGCACAAATCACGCTCAATGGCAAATACCGCCTCTTTGGCCGCGAGCACGACATGTTCACCGGCTACACCTTCGGACAAGAAGCCAGCAACACCCGCTGGAAACGCATCCGCAACAACACCGCTTACGACCCCTACACCTTCCAGGGTAACGAAATCCAATACCCGGGCTGGGGCGATTACATCGACCGCACCTACTACGGCAGCAAACAAAAGACCCATGCCTTCAACCTCGGCAGCCGCGTCAACGTGCTTGACAACCTGCACATACTGGGCGGCGCGCGTTACACCCACTGGAGCGGACGCGAATTTACCGACTACAACTGGTGGAACGACCAGCCGGACAACACCGCTGACCGCAACGACAAACAAAGCCGCAGCCGCGTCACCCCCTACCTGGGTATCACCTACGACATAAACGCCAACAACAGCCTCTACACCCATTACAGCAGCATCTTCAAGCCGCAGTACTACCGCGACAACAAGGGCAACTTCCTGAGCCCCGTGACCGGCAACAGCTACGAAGTGGGCTGGAAAGGCGAATGGCTGGGCGGCAAACTCAACACCAACATAGCCCTCTACCAAATCGAACAAAAAAACCGCCCCGTGCAACTGGCGCTTGCCTCCGGACAAGAATACGCCGCCGCACACGGCAAAGTCCGCAGCCGTGGTTTGGATGCCGAAGCCACTGGCAACATCACCGACGCTTGGAAAATCAACGCCGGCTACACCTACAACAGCAGCAAATACCAGAAAAACGAAAACGCACGCGACCTGAAAGGTGGCAATGCCAGTAAACACACGCCGAAACACCAGATGCGCCTCTACACCAGCTACCGCCTGCCGGGCGCCGCGGAAAAATGGACCATCGGTGGCGGCATGAACTACCAGAGCAGCACCAGCAGCCTGTGGGGCGTCGAACAAAAAGGCTATGCCCTCTTCAATGCGGACGTGCAGTACAAAATCAACGACCAGTTCAACGTTGGCCTTGCCCTGGAAAACATCACCAACAAGCGCTACTTCGAGAATCACCCGACGCGCATGAATGGTGCGAACAACTACCTTGGCGAACCGCGCAACATCATGCTCAACTTCCGCTGGGAACTCTGAGAACCGCCACCCACAAAGCCCCGCCAAGCGGGGCTTTTTCATAAACCGTATTCCTAGAGACAAGAGCGTGGCCCAGTAACCACGCCGCTTGACGGACCCAGTAACCACGCCGCTTGACGGACCCAGTAATCACACCGCTTGGCGGACCCAGTAACCCGCCGCTTGACGGGCCCAGTAACCACGCCGCTTGACGAGCCCAGTAACCACGCCGCTTGACGAGCCCA
>ERZ772971.53-NODE-53-length-68058-cov-4.219843_pt1 | contig 68058 bp, 53 predicted proteins | sample MGYA00511943_ERZ772971 | MGnify/ENA primary metagenome ERZ772971 (study PRJEB29015, sample SAMEA2737929) | human oral metagenome | biome: human oral; feature: human-associated habitat; material: dental | place: China | collected 2144 ... | reverse complement strand
TGGCGGTCGCCCGCGTCGCAGAAGAAACGGGTTACCAATCGGAAGCGGCCTTCAACAATGCTTTCAAGGCACAATTCGGAGTTACGCCCGCCAGTTACCGGCGGCAGGAAAACGCTGCGGCATAAAAAAGAACCCCCGCTGCGGCGGGGTTTCTTTATATCATGCCGCTATACGGCAACGCGCTCCTTTCTTAAAGAGACGGTGCCAACGGTATTTTGTTGATCACGTTACTATCGTCCGGGCTGATCAGGTTATCCGCATTGATACCGCGTTGATCAAAAGTACTCATAGCCTGAATCAGGTTCTGCGCATGGTGCAAAGCCGTTTGATCAATAACATCCGCCGATACACCGGCTGGTGCGACATTGCTTGCCATCGGTCTGCTATGTTGCCCTCCGGAAAAGTCGGCAACATTCGCCGCCATTTTGCTGTTTTTGTTATTACCTTGATGGCTCCCTTGCGTGACGAAGCGATCAATGTCGCTATCAGTATGCGTGGTGCCATCAGCAAATTGCACTTCATTGATACGGTAATGGTGGTAAGCAGGGTCGTCGATATAGAAAAAGTTCTGCACGGTAATGCTGTCCGTGCCGTTTTTATGGCGGATCAGCAAGTCCTTACCTTGGCGCAGATAGTGAATATCTTCCGCTTTGATGCCGGAGCCGAAGCGCAGGACATCCCAAGAAGCCTTAAGATTAGAGTAGTACCCACTTGATTCTGCTTCACGCTCGATGATAACGTCATGACCATCTCCCAAGGAAAATTCATAAACTTCGTTGTCATAAGAACCATGGATGGTGTCATTGCCCTTGCCGCCGCGTAAGGTAACCACGGACTCCCCTTTCGACGGCGCAACTGTACCCACACCTTCTCCGTAAGCGCTCGGGACGCCACTTGTACGCAGAATGTCATCACCGTCGCCACCATCACCATACAGCGGACGGGTATCTCCCGGCTCTTTTCTATACAAAAACAGGACATCATTGCCATCACCACCATAGAGTGCGCTACCTCCCCTCAAGGAATCATCACCGGCTTCACCATAAAGTTTGCCCATGCCAAATAATGAGTCATTACCATCACCACCGTACAACTCGCCATCGCCACTAATGGTGTCATTACCCGCGTCACCATATAAGCGATTATTTGTCCCATTTCTTGCGTTGATGACGTCATCACCACCGCCACCGCGGATGGTGACATCGGGGGTGTCAGTCTCTATGGTATCTGCGTCCTCCGTTGAAGACAGAGACAGCTCAAGCAGCTTTGTGGTATTCCATTCACTACCGTCTGCAAAAATTACTTTACTGATAATGCCTGTATTACCGCGGAGACTAATGAAATCATTACTACCTTTACGTGAAAGAATTATATTGCCCATCTGCTGACGCAGGCTGATTTCATCAGGGGTAACATCTGTAAAGCGGATTACGTCATTACTCAAATCTCTAGTCCATGTACTCCAAATATAATCCTGACCCCAACCTTTAGAGAAAATAAACTCATCATCACCATCACCACCTGTCATATTGTCATTTCCGCTGCCACCCGTAATGATGTCATTGCCGGCTCCGCCGTCAATTCTGTCATCACCGTTGCCGCCATCAATGATGTCGTCACCGCCGCCGGCATCAATCGTGTCATTACCATCGCCGCCATTAATCGTGTCGTTCCCTGCGCCACTAGTAATAGTGTCATTCCCAGCATAACCATCTATCCTAATATCCTGATTACTCGTATTCACCAGCACATCATCGTGTTCGCTACCTTTGGTCATCAGGGGTGCCAAAAAAACATCGTCTAGTTTCATAGCCTGCCCATTACTCAATTTAATGGATTCCACACCCCAATGAGGCTGTTCCTTGGAGAATTGATTAATGACTGTGACTGACGAACGATTATCTTTGGTCGCAATAACCAAATTATTTTCCACCTTGCGGAAATTCAACTCTTCAAGACTTGCAATGTCTTTAAACCACAGCGTATCAATATTATCTTTGGTTTCATCGCAATCAATAACCGTATCATGTCCGAAAGCACCAGAGAAAATATAAGTATCATTGCCTAAACCGGGGGAGGGTGTTGAAGAATATTTATCAGGACCGGATATCAGGTTCCTATCAGATTTACTGGCCTGATATTGGTATTGGTAGTGCCCTTTATAGATACTTTCCGGTGTGTTCCAGTACAGGCTGTAATAACCGCCGGAAAGAATATCATCACCCACACCGCCTTCCAGGGAATCATCTCCTTCCCCACCCTGAAGGATGTCATTCCCCGCACCGCCACGCAGATAATCATTGCTGGCGAAACCGCGAATCACATCATTCCCATCCGTTTGAGCGGCATCTAGTTGGCGTTGCAACAACTCAGAGATGCTCATCTTGCTACCATTCTTGAAAGAAAGCGTAATATCACCATACAGGTTTCCACTTAATCCATTATCAATTGTTAATTGCCCGGCGCTGCCAAAATTTAGTAGCAAATCATTCGAGATACCGGGCTTGGGCGTAATGGTAAAATAATGTTTACTGACCGTATCAAATTTCAAATAATATTGATCCTGCCTTGTCCATTGAGAAAACGCATTATCAAACGGAATACCTCTATCCACATTCAAAACAAAAGCCCTATCTTTTGGTAGCTTCCAATCTTGAGCATCCCCAAGAGAACCAATAAGATAATCCCTTCCTTTTTCAAGAGAAGGAAGGTGGGCCGATAACATATAACGGATTTCGCTGAATGTATCTTTCAACGTTCCTTTCGGTGTAGAAAGAGGCATCTCTGGATTAAAGAGAGAATAATCATCAACACCTGTAACCGCATCATTAAAGTCCTTGCGGATAACTTGTACCTGTTCTGGAGTGATCGGTATATCCAGTTGAATGGTGACATTTTTCAGCGGCGCATACTTACCCTTGGCTATATGCAGATGATCAGAACCCATACTTTCACCAAGAATAACTGTATCGTTATCACCGATAATATAGGAGTCGTCACCTTTGCCGCCGGCAAGAATATCGGCACCATCACCACCATCTAACGTATCATTGCCATCGCCGCCGTTCAGTCGATCATTGCCTCTACCACCATCCAGTGTGTCGTTGCCATTACCGCCGTCCAGCTGGTCATCGCCTCCATCGCCATGCAGATGATCGTCGCCATCACCACCGTCTATTTCATCATTGCCATCATTGCCATGAAGAAAGTCATTCCCGGCCTGGCCCGCAAGAATGTTGTCATAGGCGTCACCTTCCATCACATCATCACCATCCGTGCCCTGATGCAGTAATTTATTAACCTCTGCGGAGGACAGCACGCGACCATCGGCAAATTCCCATTGCGTAATGGAGCGCGCATCCAATACACCTTCATCGGAAAACTGCGCTTTAATCAGGATTTCATTTTCTGTACCCAATTTACGCATCAGCAAATCCCTGCCGTTTATTCTAGAAAAGCGGATATCTTCTAAAGAGCAGTCCTCCAAGCGAATGCGGTTTTCCGACTGATAATCATAAATCGTGTCTTTACCCCAACTGCCTTTGAAGACATAAATATCTGCGCCGTCCTCACCTCTGAGGACATCGTCATCTTCACCACCATACACGGTGTCATTACCTTCACCACCGTCAAGATAATCATCGCCTTCACCACCATATAGCGTATCGTCGCCAAGGCCACCATACGCCTTGTCATTACCGCTGCCTGTATTAATGGTGTCATTACCAGCCATACCCTTAACTTGATCATCCCCCCCATAAGTGGCAATATAGTTATCTTCATCATTTCCAGTAATTATATCGTTATCATGCATCACTACGTTAAGTAATGAATTCATTTTTGCATCTGGCAACATTTTTGCATCATTTATAATACTTTGCTTAATATCATGTAGCAAAGTTTCATTATCAATAACAGAGCCACCAACCGTATTAATTAGAAAATCATGAATTTCTTCTGCCGACATCATACCGCTGGCAAAGGCTTGCAATAATTGCTGATTTACTTTGGCCATATCTGCCCGCCATACATTTTCATCCTGATAAAAATCTACCGCACCATAAAGCGCTTTATAGTGTGTCTGGCTGGCGAGTTGGCGATAAACCATATTATGCAACTGTTTGTAAGCCGTTTTTATCCAGTCACCATTACGCCAGTTCAGATCTCTCTCATCAGCAACCGAGCCCCAGAAAGCTTCCAAGATGGCTAATTGACCGGCATCCGCATACACGCCACGGCTACCAGGAGTTACATTTTCTTTTCCCGTCCAGCGCGCCATGATTTGATCCGTCAGCGCATGACGGGTAGCGGGATCCTTTTCCTGCACAAATTGTGTGACCAGCTTTTGCAGCGTTCCCGTTTTATCCAGCGCCATCGCATAGCGCAACGGATAGATATTGCCGAATCCTTTGGCATCGGGCAAAGCAGAGATTTCTGCTGGGATTTCCACATCCCTCCCTTGCTGGTTCTCCACAGGTACGCTGTGGACCGGGTCGTTGTCAAACCATAACGTATGGATATCACCAGGTGTACCGTCTGCGCGGGTGAAATGCCCGATTTCACGGTGCCTGATGTCGTTCACATCCCAAAAACCATTTTGATAATCCAGATGGATTTCCGCAATACCGTGCGCTTGCAGAGTATTCAATTCCCCGCTATTAACGACACCATTGCTGTTCTTATCCTGCCAAATGCGCAGGCGGTGATAAATCGCGTCTTCAGCGGTGATTTTGCCGTCGGCATTGCTATCCCATTCCGCTAATGCCTCAAAACCATTTTCGGCAACCTTACCGTTGTTCAGCGTCGTTTCCGAACCGAAGAGTTCTGCGCCGCCATCAATATGGCCGTTATTGTTACGATCCAGCACAAGGAAACCGTCACCGGGTGCAAGCCAAGCCGTCTGCTCGGCAAAGCCGCTGTTATCCAAATCAAAGTGCACACCAGCTCTGCGCGGCAGAGTATTGACTTGGCCATCCCCATCCAGATCCAAAGAAAGGGGATCTTTGAAAGGGGGCGAGGCTGGTGGCGGTTCTGGTGGGGGGGTCTGGTTTTCAAGATGAATGCCCAAATCGCCATTGCGGAAATTCTTGATGGTCAGACCGCCGTCTATAACCAAGTCAGAACCAATGACGATTTTTCTACCATCAACCGTTGTTTCGGTTTGACCACCCCAAGAATAGGTATGCCCTTGTTTTTCATCCGTGTAAGTACCGGTGCCATTATCGTTTTTATCATTTTTATCTTTAATGCGGGTAGCTGTTCCCTTTATCAATTTTCCATCAAGATGAATTTCTCCCTTACCATCAGAATCCAATATGGTATCTTCTTTATCGGCAATGTAAGTATCATAACCTTCGCCACCTTCCATATAGTCAGCGCCGCCGCCGCCTTCAAGCGTGTCATTACCCAATTCACCATATAAATGATCTATGGAGTTTTTCCCTTTTAAATAATCCGGATTTTCCTTATTACTACTTCCAAACTGGATAGTATCAACATCTATATTTCTCTTATCCCCTACTTTTTTTATTGTGCCGTCAATTTCATCATCAATAGATATTATTTGTTTATAATCTATTCTTTTATCTAAATCAGCCAGTCTAATATAGATATTATCACTAATAAATGACCAATTATTAGGTTTATTATTTTTATATAAAATATTCTTCCAATATAATAGCAAGGATCTATCTTCTATCCAGTTGTCAGAAAAGTTTATAGCCATGCCATTGTGTTTGATATAATTATTGTCGTCATCCCATTTTTTATAATTATCTTCTTGAATTACTTTCCAAACATTATTCGTGTCATTGTCTTTATTTAATGCTATAAAAGGAGAAAGTGTTTTTAAACCCATCAAGTAACCAAAAAGGCTTCTTGCTCTCACTGTATTTTCTCTTTTAGGAGATGGCAGTATTTTTCCTGTTGAAGCGAGTAAGAATTTATTGCTTAAATTATTGGCATGGAAAAATTTATTGATTTCTTGGATCGTCGCATGCAGTGCCTCTCTACCGTGATAGACTTTGTCATCATGTACAACGTTTTCTACTTTGTTCCAAGTTCCGCCACGCAGATCACCCCGCAGTCCTTTTAATCCATCCGGTGATATATCTATTAATCGATTATCATTGATTTTTATGTTAAATATTTTTATCAGATGATTGACGAGGTTTTCCAGTGCATCACCTTCGGCAACCCCCTGATTCTTATTAGCTATATCAGTGTCCGCCTCCACATTACTTAGTAAAGGCATTATTTTGTCAAAGGTGTCGATAGTAAAGTTATTATCTAGCTGAAGGAGTGTATTATGCGCCAATAAAGAGTCTACAATTAACACCAAACTATGCGTATCACCAAATGCATTAATATCGTATTTATCTACTAATAATTTTAGATCAGGAGTGCCATCTTTGTAATCCAGAATTGACTCTTTTAACATATTGGTTACAAAATACCCTCTTCCTAAGGGCTGATCTTCTATACTAATTCTTATATCCTTACCAAAGTGCTTTTGCGATACAGCCACCATGCTAGTATAAGTTTTTCCTATAATGTCATAGAAATTATCCTTTCCTTCTTTCTCCCCTTCTATTAATTTATTATTCATGATCACGCGCATCAATCCAGAGCCTACACCCAGGAATTTTGGATATGCTTCTGTATAATTTTGAGAAGAAATAACTACGCCTATCTGATAATCAAGATCTAAGCCTGCGATATCCTTCTCGTGAGTGGGTAGTAACTTGGTTTCTTTAGAGTCTTTATTCAGTTTTCCACTTGTAAAATCCTTAATCCTGAGTCGTTCATTATTGATGCTGACCAGCCTATCTACGGCCTCTTTAATGTAAGAAATTTCTTTAATTCTTGGATCAGACTTTGCAACACCCTGAAGAATACTTAATGTCCAATCGGTATAAATTAGATCAACTTTATTTTTTATTAAAGACAGCTTTTCTGTTTGATTCCTTGAAGAATAGCCATACTCTTCTTTAATCTCGTTATAAAGATTAATAGCCTCTTTAGTAGTAAAAAATTCTGCCGTACCAGCCTTTCTATAGTGCGAAAATTTTTCTATTACGGTTTTTAGCTGAGCACCATCAAGAAGCTTACCAATTCCTGCTCCATTAAAGGTATAGGTATTATCAATATTCAGTCCTTTAAATGTCCCTTCTGATTGCAGCTGATATAACGCCGTAGCCAAGTGTCCGCCGAGGCTGTATCCGGTGACGGTTATATGATCCTTCATAGCGCCATCCCTGCGCAGTTCGTCAATCCATTCTTTCATATCCGATATTTGTCCGAAGGCGAAGCCTTTCTCTTTAATCTCCAGTTCATTGGTGGCACGGCTGTCGCGCACGGCATCATCCACAAACTCGGTACTGCGGAAAGACAGTACTTGTTGCCCTTTCTTGATCCCTGCTGCCGGATTGTCGGCAATGGCTTCAAACAGTGTCCCTGAAAATCCTGTACCGGTATTGCCGATATGGCGCACAACTTTCCATCGCTTGACAAATTCACCAGCCAATGTTTTGGAGAATTTGCTTGAATGCCAGTTGCCTTCAACAAGATCATCATTTAGTTTATCAGAAGTGCGATCACTAATATTGTCTTCGCTTTTTACTTGGAACGTGCGACCTCTTGTTTTACCAATAAAAGCCTCTGCTGCAATCTGTAAATTGGCATATTCTAAATATGTAGTAATTTCATTCTTTTTAGAAGATGTATTTTTGTCAGTCATTATATTTCTCCTTGTTTAGGAATAAGGACATTTTCTACAAATTGATAGATTGCAGAACTTTCTCCAGGATAAGGGCAAACTATAGCACCAAGCCACTGTGTAGGTTCCTGATAGCGTTGCCCTCTGGTTTCTTCAAACGCATACCACTGTTTTTTCGCCAGGATAGTATTCGTTTCCGTATCCAGGATAGTGACGATTGTTGTCGCAATCCAGCGATTACGGTCTTCTTGAATAATGGGGTTATCAAAAGTTACCGCATAGCGAGCAGATTGTAAAGTTATCTTTTCACTTTCTTTCCAATCTTCTGTTATAAATTGGTAGCGCAAAAAATTACCATCTTGTTGTTTAACATCAACAAATTTATAACCAGGATGTACTTGATATTTCTTCTTAAGTTTCTGAATGGTTTTTTGTTGCGATATGGGATTATATTCATATATATAAAGTCTTTCACTATATTGGTCTGGCACTATTCGCCACCAGTATAGAAAATTACTAATATAGCTCGTGCCACTGCTTTCTCGTGGCAATCCTGCAAATTCCCATTGTTTGGTCATTTTAGTATGCGCATTGTCATTGGGCGAATCGCCCCATACTTTAAGCAGGGTAATGCCTTCCACGTCTTGTACGGTTTGATAGATGGTTTCGCCGGCATTTTTGCAGCGTTCGTCGAATACGGCACGGTATTCGCGGTATTCCGCCCAGTCTTTTTCTTCGTCTAGGTGTTCTTTGTAGTCTTCCCAAATGGCAGGCAGGACGAAGAAGCTCAAGACAAGCGCGGTGGGAATCAGCCTGACCCACAGGGGCAGGCCGCGCATTTTGCGAAAGAGCCAGATCAATACAACGATGGTCAGAATGATGATGCCCCATGCAGCGATGAAGAGCAGCATGGCAAGGTCGGACAGGGTGAACATCATGCCCCTCCTTCACTGCGCGGATGCAAAAAAAGCACCATCAACGCACAGCGCTGCTGTACGTGATGGTGCTCTTTGTTGCTTAGTCATCGTGGACGACCGCTGCCGTCGTTGCCGGGTCATGCTGCCTCCTTGCGAAGCGGTTGACGATGGCAGGACGCTAGCATTGCGGTCAGGCAGATGCAAGATTTTGTTTGGATTTTATCGTTGCGTTGTTCTTGGTTTTCGTTGCATGCTGATATTCATGCGGTTTTTTCTACGGATTCGGGGCGAGTTGAGGTGAGCAAGCATCTTTTTGCCCCCTTCCGAGTTCCCATTAAAACGCTTGTGTTTTAATGGGGGCGGTTCCCCCGCAAGCGGGTGGAGGGACTTGGCGATCACTTGGTGAGCCCAATGTTTGCGCCGCTTGGCGGGGTTCTTATCCAAGGGTGCAGAGCAGGCTACGCCTGTTCGGCGGGCTAAAGCCCGCCCTACGCGAACTCAGTATTTATGCGCTTGGCGAGCCAGTGTTTGCGCCGCTTGGCGGGGTTCTTGTCCAAGGGTGCAAAGCAGGTTGGGCTTGTTCGGCGGGCTGAAGCCCGCCCTACGTTAACTCTATATTTACGCCGCTTGGCGGTGTTCTTGTCAGGGATGCGGAACACAGACCGCGTCTGCCCTGTGGCAGATTTGTTTTGTCTTCGGGCTCAAACCGCCTCGCCGTTTTCTTCGCCTTTGATCTGGTAGCGACGCCAGGCTTCCATGCAGGCTTTGACCACGGTGGCGAGCGGGATGGCGAAGAAGATGCCCCAGAAGCCCCACAGGCCGCCGAAGATGAGCACGGCGATGATGATGCCGATGGGGTGGATGTTCACCGCTTCCGAGAAGATGAGCGGCACGATGACGTTGCCATCGAGGATTTGCACCACGAAGTAGAGTGCGCTCACCCAGTAGAAGTCTTGGGTCAGGCCGTATTGTACGTAGGCGACGACCAGCACGGGGATGGTGACGATGGTCGCGCCGATGTAGGGGATAAGTACGGAGAGGCCGACCATGAAGCTCAGGAGCAGGCCGTATTGCAGGTCGAAGATGTGGAAGGGGATGTAGGTGATAAGCCAAACGACGAGGATTTCGCTGAATTTGCCCCGAATGTAGTTGCCTATCTGGATGTCCACTTCCGCCCAGATGTCGCGGATGATTTGTCCGTGTTTGGGCAGGAAGCGCCCCCCCAGCCAGCGGAGGATGAGCGCTTTATCCTTGAGGAAGAAGAAGATGAGCAGCGGCACGAGAATGATGTACACCAGCGCCTTGATGACGACAAAGAGGGAGTTGAAGATTTTGCCGGAGAGCGCCTTGCTGTAGTTGCCGATTTCGCCGTTGATGCTGTCCAGCAGGTTTTTGATGTCGGTTTCGCTGAAGGTGTTGGGGAATTTTTGCGGCAGCAGCAGCAGTTTTTCCTGGGCGAGGCGGAAGTAGTCCGGCAGGGCGGTGATGAACAGTTTGGCCTGAGCGACGATGTCCGGGAGAAGAATGATGCTGAGGTAGAGGATGGCGGCGATGAATAGGGTATAAACGAAGGTGACGGCAAACATGCGGCGCATGCCGTAGCGTTCGAGTTTGCCGATGATGCCTTCGAGCAGGTAGGCCAGCGCGATGGAGACGATGACCGGGAAGAGCCATTCGCCGAGGAAGTAGAAGATGGCGAGAAGGCTGATGCCGAAGGCGACGAGGGCGACCAGCGGCGGGTTGTTTAGGAAGCGGAGGAAGGGGGCCCAGAGGGAGGTAGGGGTGGTGTGCATGGTATTCGGGTGGGCTGCGAGGGGGAAAGGAGCGGAGGTGGGGTAGATTCAGCGGCGTCGCCGTTCCGGATAGGGGTAGCGGCTGCCGTCCGGACGGTTTTTGTAGCGGCGGTGCAGCCAGTAGTACTGTTCGGGGTAGCGGCGGATTTCTGCTTCGTAGTCGGCGTTGACGCGGCGCATGACGTCGGTATCGGTCTCGCCTTCTTCCGGCTTGATTTCGGCGGCGACGCGCACGATGTAGCGGTTTCCTTCGCGCCACATGTACACCGGCACCCAGTGTGCGCCGGTGCGTTCGCGCAGTTTCGGCAGGATGTTGACGCTGGCCGCATCTAGCCCGAAGAACGGCGCGAAGACGCTGACGCGCGGCCCCATGTCCTGATCAAGCGCGTACCAGAGGTTGCCGCCCGCTTGCAGGAAGCGCAGGGTGTGGCGCATGTCTTTGTAGTGGATGAGTTCGGTGGCGGCGCGGGCGCGGTGGTGGCGAATCCAGTAGTGGAAGAAGGGGTCGTTCAGCGGGCGGTACATGCCGCCGGCTTTGACGTAGAGGCCGAGCAGGCGCACACCGAGTTCCATCAGGGTGCTGTGCGAGCCGACGAGGACAACCGGCGTGTGCGGGTCACGCAGGAGGGCGAGCGCGGCAGGGTCTGCCTCAAAGCGCGACAGGGCAAGGAGGCGTTTTTCGCTGAGGAACCAGGCCATGCCGGTTTCGATGATGCCGCGCCCGATGCTTTCGGCGTGGGCGCGCAGCAGTTTTTGCCGCGCTGCATCGTCAAGCGTGGGGAAGGCGATGGCGAGGTTGGCGGCGCTGATCGCGCGACGATAGGGGGTGAGGCGGAAGAACAGACGGCCAAGCCAGCCACCGAGGGTCATGCGCAGCGGCTGCGGCAGTTGCACGATAAGCCACAGCAGGCCGCAGAGCAGCCAGTGGCCGAGGTAGCGCGGGCGGGCCAGGGGCGGGGTGTGTTCTTCTTGCAAGGGGCTTCCTTTATGATGTGTTAATCGTTTCAAATAGGTCTGATACGGTGTTGGCTCGCCTCGCCGTACTCGTTTGTACTGTCTTCGGCTCGCCGCCTTGTTTCAGCCCTATTTGAAACGACTAGTGCTTTTTGGAGGTTTTATGCAGTTGCTTTTAGCGAGTACGTCGCCGTTTCGCGCGGCTATTTTACAGACTTTACGTCTGCCCTTTTCGACAGCGCGACCGGAGGTGGATGAATCGCCGCTGGCCGGGGAGGAGCCCGCGCAGTTGGTCGAGCGGTTGGCTGTTGCGAAAGCCCAGGCGGTTGCCGCCGATGCCGGGACGTTTGTGATTGGTTCGGATCAGGTGGCGACGATTGACGGCGATATTCTCGGCAAGCCGCATTCGGTTGAGCGCGCGGTGGCGCAGCTTATGCGCTTCAGCGGGCGGCGCGTGCTGTTTTTGACGGGGCTGTGCCTGCGCCAGGGCGAGGTGGTGCACAGTGTGGTGGAGCGTTTCGAGGTGCAGTTCCGCCCGCTCAGTGAGGAGGCGGTGCGCGCTTATGTGGCGCTGGAATCGCCGCTCAACTGCGCGGGCAGTTTCAAGTCGGAAGGGTTGGGCATTCTGCTTTTCGACGCTTTGCTGGGGCGTGATCCGAATGCCCTGATTGGTTTGCCGCTGATTGCGCTGCGCGGGTTATTTGAGCTGCATGGGGTTGACCTGCTCGCTGAAATCGAGCGCACGACGCAGGCTGGCTGAGGTCTCGCTGCCCACATCGCGCATCAGGCGCTCGAAGGCGTTGCGGTCGCGTTTGTATTCGATCATTTTCAGGTCTTTGTATTTGGCGTCGCGCAGGGTGTTTTTGTCGCCAAGGGCATCAATAAGGCCAAGCGGTAGCGCCTGTTCGCCCGTCCAGAAGAGACCGCTGAACATCTCCGGCGTTTCTTTCAGGCGGCTGCCGCGTCCGTCGCGCACGGACTTGATGAATTGCTGGTGGATGTTGTCGAGAAGTCCCTGCATATGCGCGACTTCTTCGGGTTTGAGCGGCTGGTCGCCGGCGAGGAAGTTTTTGTGTTCCCCAGCGGTGAAGGTGCGCGGATCGAGGCCGAGCTTGCCAAGCAGTTCGCGGTAGCCGAAGTTTTGGCTGATAACGCCAATGGAGCCGACGATGCTGGCCGGGTCGGCATAGATTTCATCCGCTGAAGCGGCGATAAAGTACGCGCCTGATGCCCCCGCATCGGCAATCACGGCATAGACGGGCAGTTTGCGTTCGCCTTTGAGGCGCATCACCGCGCGGTAGATTTCCCCGGATTGCACGGGTGAGCCACCGCCGGAGTTGATGTCAAGGAAGACGGCCTTGGCATTCGGGTTCTTGAAGGCTTTTTCCAGGCTGCGGATGATATCGTCGGCATTGGCGTCGCTGTCGGCAGAGATCAATCCCTGAATCGGCACGACGGCAATGTGTTCGCTGGTAGGCCCACTGGATGCGCTGTCGCGGTTACCGCCCACATTGAGCATGATCAGCAGGAGCAGCAGGAAATAGCCCATCCAGATGAAACGGAAAAAGATTTGCCAGCGGCGACGGCGGCGAGTCTCGACAATGGCTTCGTGGGCGACAACCGCAAGGGCGCGTTCTTCATCAAAATTCATACAGATTCCTTTGTGTTGAAACTATCAAGCGTGGTTAATAACTGGGATGCCGCCGCAGGCAGCGGGGCGCTGACCGCAACGGGGCGGTCATCATAAACGAAACGGGTTGAGGCCGCGTGCAGAAACATCCCCTTGAAACCGAGACGGCGGATGGCGCGGTTAAAATCGCGCTTGCCGTATTTATCGTCGCCAGCGATACCGTGGCCACGCGACTGCACGGCGACGCGAATCTGATGCGTGCGCCCCGTATCCAGCCGCGCTTCCAGCAGCGTCGCCTGGACGAAACGCTGCTCGACGCGAAACAACGTGCGCGCCTCCTGCCCCGTTGCCGCGCTGACCACCATGCGCTCGCCGCCGCGCAACTGCCCCTTCTCCATACGCAGCCGCACCTCGCGCACCTTGTCGTCCCAGACGCCGTCCACCAGGCAGAGATAGCGTTTTTCCACCCCGCCTGCCTGCATCAGCGCCTGAAAGCCTGCTAGTGCCTGCCGGTGCTTGCCCAAGACCAATACGCCGGAAGTATCGCGGTCAAGGCGGTGCGCGAGCTCGGCATAACCCGCACCCCACACCTGCCGCACCGCATCAATCAGGCCAAATTCCTGCCCGCTGCCGCCATGCACCGGCAGTCCGGCGGGCTTGTTCAAAATCAGAAAATCCGCGTCTTCAAACAGCACCGCCGCCTGCACCCGCTCGCACCAAAACGCTGGCACTGTCTGCACCTCGCGCTGCCCGGCGGCAATCGGCGGCAAACGCAGCGTATCGCCCGCGCCGACACGCGATTCCGGTTTGACCCGACCGCCATTCAGACGCACCTCGCCCCGACGCAGCATCTGATAAATGCGGCTCTTCGGCAGCGCCGGATACAGCTTGCGCAAAAAATTATCGAGCCGCTGGCCGCTATCCGCCGCCGATACCGTTACAAAATGCACCTTCGTTGCATCCACCATCACAATCTCCGCTGAAAAAGCGCAAAGTATAGGCGACAAGCGAAAAAGCCACATCATGTACAGATAAACCGCACACAGACAGCAGTGCTCCTATAAAATAAGAGCGACGCGGCATGCCGCAGACGCAAACCAAACACATAAGGACCCCATCATGACGCAAAACATCCCGCAAAAGACCAAACTCATCATGGTCATCCTGGCCCTCTTTATGCCGGCCTTCCTCGTCCTGCCGCTGGTGATATGGGGCGGCGACACCGCACCGCCTGCCATCAACAAAGACCTGCAAGCGGCGCGACTTGCCCCCGTCGGCGTGCTGACCGTGGGTAAAGTAGCGGACAATACCGCCGTGGCCACCGCTCCTGCACCTGCTGACGCTACCCCTGCTGTGGCTGCCGTCGACAGTGCTCCCGCCTTTGATGCGGCAGGCACCTACAAAACCGTCTGCTCAGCTTGCCACGACAACCTGCCAAACGCGCCAAAACCCAGTGATACCGCCGCTTGGCAAGCCCGTCTCGACAAAGCAGGTAGCCTGGATGCCCTGGTCAAAAACGGTATCCAGGGCACGGCGGGCGGCATGCCGCCCAAAGGCGGTTCAGCGCTTGACGACGGGCAATTCCACGATATGGTCGTCTATATGCTTGACCACGCGAAAGTCGCACATGGTGCCGCCCCCGCTCCTGCTGATAATGCCGCTGCTCCTGCCCCTGCCGATAGTGCTGCCGCTCCCGCTGATAACGCCGCCGCTCCCACCCCTGCTGACAGCGCTCCCGCAGTAGCAGCTGCCCCCGCCTTTGATGCAGCAGGCACCTACAAAGCCAGCTGCGCTGCCTGTCATGACAACCTGCCGAACGCGCCAAAACCGAGCGACACCGCCGGCTGGCAAGCCCGTCTCGACAAAGCAGGCAGCCTGGATGCCCTGGTCAAGAGCGGTATCCAGGGCACAGCGGGTGGTATGCCGCCCAAAGGCGGTTCGGCGCTTGACGACGCGCAATTCCACGACATGGTCGTCTATATGCTCGACCAGGCCAAAGTCTCGCATGGTGCCGCCCCCGCTCCCGCTGATAACGCAGCTGCGCCTGCCGATAGTGCCGCCGCTCCCGCCGATAATGCTGCCGCTCCTGCCCCTGCTGATAGTGCTCCCGCCGTGGCCGCTGCCCCCGCCTTTGATGCGGCAGGCACCTACAAAGCCAGCTGCGCTGCCTGCCACGACAACCTGCCGAACGCGCCGAAACCGAGCGATACCGCCGCTTGGCAAGCCCGTCTCGACAAAGCAGGTAGCCTGGATGCCCTGGTCAAGAGCGGTATCCAGGGCACAGCGGGCGGCATGCCACCCAGAGGCGGTTCAGCGCTTAACGATGCGCAATTCCACGACATGGTCGTCTATATGCTGGACCACGCCAAAGTCGCTCACTAAAAACCTTCCAGGCAACTAAGAGAGATAACGCGGCGAGCCGAAGACCGTGCAAATAAGCACGGCACGCCTCGCCAATGCCGTTAAGCTTTAATATGAGTTGCGAACGTGCGGCAAAAGCTAAATAAGCTTGATTAAACAACAAAAGGGCGGGTTTCCGCCCTTTTGTGTATCCCAATCCAACAAACAGGACTCCCTCCATGAGCGACATCCCCCGCTTCTGGCGTAGCCGTAACCCCATCAGCCTCCTCCTCCTGCCGTTTGCTGCCCTCTTTGCTGCGATCAGTACCGTCCGCCGCATGCTCTACCGCTGCGGCGTCCTGAAAAGCTGGCGGGCGCCCGTGCCCGTCCTCATCGTCGGCAACCTCACCGTCGGCGGCAGCGGCAAAACCCCGCTGGTGCAGGCACTCACACGAGCACTGCAAACACGCGGTATTAACGTCAGCATCATCAGCCGTGGCTACGGCGGCAGTGCGCAAACCGCTACCGATGTCGCCACCTGCCCGGATGCTGCTGTGGTCGGCGACGAACCGCTGCTGCTGTGGCAGACAACCGGTGCGCCCGTCGTCGTCGCCAGAAACCGCGCCACCGCTGCGCAAAAACTCCTGCACGACTATCCGGCAACCCGCCTGCTCATCGCCGATGACGGTCTGCAACACTACGCCCTCGCCCGCGACGCGGAAATCGTCGTCATCGCCACCGACCTTGGTCTGGGCAACGGCTTCCTCCTGCCTGCCGGCCCCCTGCGCGAAACATCCGCCCGCTTGCGCCGTGCCGACATCGTACTGAGCGGCGATCCGGCGCGTTACCCGCATCCACACAGTTATCCGCTGCACTACACCAGCGACGGTGTGCGCCCGCTTGGTGGTGGCGAACGGCGTCCGCTAACGGCTCTCGCCGCACCGCTGTACGCACTAACCGCCATCGCCCGCCCAGAACGCTTCTTTGCCAGCCTGCGCGCGCAAGGCGCAGACCTCGCCGCCTGCCACAGCCTGCCCGACCATGCAGCCCTGCCGGCGGCAGAGGCCGATTTTGCCGTCAACGGCAGTCTCATCATCAGCGGCAAAGATGCGGTGAAAACCGCCGCTTGGCCGGAAGCGCTCAGACAGCGCACCTACATCGCCGATTACCGCGCCGAACTGCCGCCCGAACTGCTGCCGCTGCTCCTGCACCGTCTGGGGCTGGCATAACCAGCGGTTTTCTTCGCATGCCAAAGCCTTTTCCACCGTTTGTTCCTGCACGGGTTGTCTGCTGCCCCATCCCAACCTTTCCCCACGGGGAAGGGATTTGTCTGTGCCAAGCGGCGTAAATACTGGGCCCTTCAAGTGGTCACGGGAAGTTTTTTGTCGTGTATGAAGGCTGAATAGATAAAACCTGACTGACGCCGGACTTGGTGTTACCAAGCCGCCGTCGATAAGTATTTTTATTTGTTTGCCCGTATCATGATTTGGAATTCAAATGGGAAAAGTTCTTTTCAACGTTAAATAGCGTTTGTTTTTCAATGTGTTGTGCTTCATTGGCTAAAATCGACAGATGGCGGCAAAAATTTTTTTGACGTACTTCGTCACACCCGCAATACTCACCATCCCTTTAAATCATTTACCGGAGAAATCCCATGCAAGGAAATCCAGAAGTTATCGCTTATCTGAACAAACTGATTGCCGGCGAACTCGGCGCGCGCGACCAGTATTTCATCCACGCCCGCATGTACGACGAATGGGGCTACACCAAGCTGTTTGATGCCAACCATCACGAAATGGAGCACGAAACCGAGCATGCCACGCAGATGATCAAGCGTGTACTGATGCTGGGTGGCACGCCGAATATGGTGCCGGCACCGCTGAACGTTGGCAGCGACGTGAAATCGATGATGGAAAACGACCTGCAAGCGGAATATTCAGTGCGTGACAATCTGAAGACCGGTATCGCCCTCTGCGAGCAGCATCACGATTATGTCACCCGTAACATGCTGATTGAGCAGCTGAAAGATACTGAGGAAGACCACGCGCACTGGCTGGAACAGCAACTGCGCCAGATCGAGCAGATGGGCTTGCAGAACTACCTGCAAAGCCAGCTCTAAGGAGGCATCATGCAGATTGCCCCCGAAGTGCTCACCTGCCTGAACAAGCTGCTCAGGCACGAGCTGACCGTCATCAACCAGTATTTCCTGCATGCGCGGATGCTGAACAACTGGGGCTACGACAGCGTCGGGCACACCATGTACAAGCAATCCATCCGCGCCATGAAAAACGCCGACAAACTCATTGCCCGCATTTTCCTGCTGGAAGGGCTGCCGAACCTGCAAGACCTCGGCAAGCTCTTCATCGGTGAGACCGTGGCAGAAGCGATCGCCTGCGATCTGCAAGCGGCCTACGCCCAGCATGGTGACTTGCGGGATGCGGTGAAACTGCTCGGCGGAGCGCGCGATTTCGTCTCGCGCTCGCTGGTGGAAGAACTGCTGGATGATGTCGAGGAATACATCGACTGGCTGGAAACGCAGCAGGATTTGATCGCCGAGATCGGCGAGGCGAATTATCTGCAACAGGCAGTCGGCGACAACGACGCGCACTGATTTCAGCGAATCATGCAGCAAAAACCCCTCCTTTGCCGGAGGGGTTTTGTTTTTGTGCAAATTTTTGGTTGAGAGTGCACAAGCGGGATAAATGCCGGGTTTTGTACAAAAGCAGGCTTCAACCCCACCAAGAGGGCGCGGCGGAGGGCATCGTGGGAAGTTAATCCCGCCCTACCCTGCCGCACCTGCAAGGAGACACTGCCCCACTTTTCTAGTTGCCCAAAGCAACTATCATCTATCCTGCGGCGGCAGCAGGAACACCCCCGCGCGGGCAAGGTGGACGTAGCCTTCGCGGCTGCCTTCGCTGAATTCTTCCGGCTTCAGGTTCACCAGCAGCGGTTTGCCCTGCCAGTCGGCGACGATTTCCCAGTGGTTACCCATGTACACCGCGCTCTGGATGGTGCAGTGCTGTGCCGCTTCACCCGTGTCTTTGAGGGTGACAGCTTCGGGGCGGATGCCAACGAGGCAGACACCGTCTTTAATGCCGAAGGCGGCGGCGTCCGGCAGGTCGAAGCTGTAGCCGTTCACGCTGAGGCGGTTGCCGGCGAGTTCGGCGGTAAAGATGCTGGATTCGCCCATGAAGTTGGCGAGGAAAAGCGAGTTGGGGCGCTGGTAGAGTTCGCGCGCGCTCGCTTTTTGCATAATGCGGCCTTTGTCCATGACGATGACCTGATCCGAGACGGCAAAGGCTTCACTCTGGTCGTGGGTAACGTAGAGCGAGGTGATGCCGAGGCTTTGTTGCAGTTCGCGGATTTTTTCGCGCATGCTGCGGCGCAGGTTGGCGTCGAGGTTGGAGAGCGGTTCGTCGAAGAGCAGCACTTTCGGCTTGAGGACGAGGGCACGGGCGAGAGCCACACGTTGTTGTTGGCCGCCGGAGATTTGGTCAACGTAGCGTTCGCCGAATCCGGCCAAATCCACGAGCGCCAAGGCTTCTTCGATGCGGCGTTTGCGTTCGTCTTTACCGACGTTCAGCATTTTCAGGCCGTAGCCGACGTTATCGGCGATGCTCATGTGCGGGAAGAGTGCGTAGGACTGGAAGACGATACAGATGTCGCGCTGCTGGATGGAGGCTTTGGTGACGTCTTCGCCATCAATATAGATTTGCCCGGAGGTCGGGCTTTCGAGACCGGAAACGAGGCGCAGGATGGTGGTTTTGCCGCAACCGGAGGGACCAAGCAGGGTGGTCATGGTGCCGCGCTCGATGTTGAGGTCGAGGTTGTCGATGACGACGGCCTTGCCGAAGCGCTTGCTGACGTTTTTCAGGACGAGAAAGGCGTTGTTTTCTGTACTCATGGGAATCTCTTATTGTGCGGGTTGGCGGGCTTTCGAGCGGGCGATGCGGGTGTCGCCGATAATCCAGTCGAAGAAGAGGATGATGCTCATCATGACGACGATCAGGATCGAGCCGTAGGCGATGGCAATGCCGTATTCGCCGTCTTCGACGCGGTTCAGGATGTAGGCTGTCGCGACGCGCGTGTCGGCAGTCACCAGGAAGATGATGGCGCTGACGGTGGTCATGGCTTTCACGAAACTGGTCACGAGCGCCGAGAGCAGCGCAGGCTTCAAGAGCGGCAGAATGATGTAAATGATGGTCTTGAAGGAGCTGCCTTTGAGCGAGAGCGAGGCTTCATCCAGCGATTTATCGAGCTGGCCGAGGCCGGCGATAGCGGCGCGCATCCCTACCGGCAGGTCGCGCATGACCATCGAGATGATGACGATGATACCGGTGCCGGTGAGATAAAGCGGGGCGTTATTGAAGGCAAGGATGTAGGACACGCCCGCTGCCGTGCCGGGGATGGCGAAGCAGAGCATGGTGAGAAATTCCAGCGCCTTCTTGCCGCGAAACTGTTTGCGTACCACGATGTAGGCAATCAGCAGGCCGAGCAGGGCGGTGAGCACGGCGGCGATGCCGGCGTAAATCAGGGTGTTAATCAGGGACGGCCAGGCACCGTCACGCAGCCCCTGCCCGAAGAGCATGGCGTAGTTTTTCGTGGTCAGCGTGTAATCCACGCCCCAGTTCACGGTGAAACTGCCGTAGAAAATGCTGCCGTAGAGGACGATGTTGAAAACGACCCACACCGCGAGCAGCGCGGTAATCGCGTTCTTCAGGCCGCGCGGCAGTTCCTGCACCTCGCCGCGATAGGACTTACCGGAAACGGTGATGTAGGAGCGGTTACCAATCCACAAATACTGCACGATAAAGATACCGAGCGAGAACAGCAGCAGGATGGTGCCGAGGGTACTGGCCGAGGCGTAATCCAGCTGGGAACCGGCAATGTAAAAATAAATCTGCGTGGCGATGACGTCGAAGCTGCCGCCGAGCACCAGGGGGTTACTGAAATCGGCGAGCGACTGGATGAAGACCAGCAGGAAAGCGTTGGCCAGCGCCGGGCGCAGCAGCGGGAAAATAATCTGGAAGAACGTCTGATAGCGGTTGGCGCGCAGCGTGTAGGACGCTTCCTCAATGGACGGGTGAATGGATTTCAGCGCACCGTCAAGAATCATGAAGGCGAGCGGGGTGAAGGCGAGGATTTGCGCGATGGCGATACCGTTGAAACCGTAGAGCCAGTTGGTATTGGTGAAGCCGAGGTGCATCAGCCATTCCGTGACATAACCGGAACGCCCCAGCATCAGCGTCACACCGAGGCCGACCACAAACGGCGGCGTGACAATCGGCAGAATCGAAAAAATCTTGCCGACAAAGGCGGTGCGGCGGGCAATCCGCGTCGTATAAAGCGCAAAAGCGAGACCAAACAGCGTGGACATCAGGCCGACAAAGCCGGAAAGCATCAGCGAATTGCCGATGACGCGCACGATGTAGCTGCGCCCCAGAATATCGAGCACCTGACCGGGCACGAACGCGCCGCTTTCGTCATAAAACATCGCCTTGAAAATGGCGATCGTCGGGAAGACGATGAAAAGCGCGATGAGCAAGATGATCAAGAGCAGCGAGGCGATGATGAACTTGTCGCCTTGCAACACCTTCAAGCGGGCAAGCGCAAGGGTTGCCAGCGCAATCAGCGCCAGGGCGAGGCCCATCACCGCATAGCCAAGCGAGACATGGCGCAGATCGGCACTGATGACGACCAGCGCGGTAATCACGGCGGCCAGCGCCAGCTCGCTCTTGGCCTGCACGGCAGGCGCAAGTTTGAGCGCGGGCAAAAGCAGGAAACCGGCGAGCGGCGCGAACCACAGCCAGCTTATATTGAGCGAACGCCAGCCCATCGCGGCGAGGCGCTCATCGCGCGTCGCCTCAAACAGCCCATAATCGAGGGCAAAAGACGGCAGCAGCAAAAACGCCGCGAATGCCAGCGCGACCCAAAATACGGGTCGCTGCAAAAAACGTGAAAACAGATTCATAAAACCTCGATTGCAGGGTGGACGGATGCCCACCGGAAAAACGATTTAAAGGTGCCTAAGGTGCCTGATGCCCGCCAAGCGGGATAAAACCTGGGTTCTCGCGCAGGACTGGCACCCATCGCCCAGGCGGATTATGGCAGGCAAAAGCCCGCCAAGCGGGATAAAACCTGGGTTCTCACGCTGGGCTGGCACCTATCGCTCGCGCGGATTGCGGCAGGCAAGAGCCCGCCAAGCGGGATAAAACCTGGGTTCTCACGCAGGGCTGACACTCGTCGCCCATGCGGATTACGGCAGGCAAGAGCCCGCCAAGCGGGATAAAACCTGGGTTCTCACGCAGGGCTGGCACCCGTCACCCACGCGGACTACGGCAGGCAAGAGCCCGCCAAGCGGGATAAAACCTGGGTTCTCACGCAGGGCTGGCACCCGTCGCCCACGCGGATTATGGCAGGCAAAAGCCCGCCAAGCGGGATAAAACCTGGGTTCTCGCCCACGCAGAATGCGGTCATTCCGCATGGATAAAATTGGGGGATTCTTGTCCGGCCTGTCATTCCGGCGCGACCCAATCACACCTTATTTCCCCAATTTCACTTCATCGACCCAGCGTTTAATCAAACGTTTGCGCAAATCGCTGGCACCGTATTTATCAAAATCGTAGTTAATCAGATTGACGGATTTGAAATCCAGCGAATAGGGCGACATTTCCGCTTCGCTATTGGTCAGGATTTGGTGCGTTTCCCCTTTCTTCCACGACAATTCCTGCGCTTCTTTGGATAACGCCCAATCGACAAACAATTTCGCATTTTCCGGATTTCTGGCGCCTTTGATAATGCTGACGCCGCCAATTTCATAGCCCGTCCCTTCACACGGCACGATTAATTCCACCGGTGCGCCTTTTTCTTTTTCAATGGAATGTTCATGCAAAAAGCCAATGCCAATCGCCGCTTCGCCGCGCGCAGTATTACGGGTAGCAGTATTGCCGGATTTCGTATATTGCGAGACATTTTTATTGAGTTCCTTCAAAAATTTGAAAGCCTCTTCCTCGCCCCAGAGCTGCACAAAAGTGGCAATCTGCGTATAAGCCGTGCCGGAACTTTGCGGGTCGGCAGCCTGGATTTCGTTCTTGTATTTCGGGTCGGTCAAATCCTTCCAGCATTTTGGCACCGGCAGATTCAGCTTTTGCAGGCGTTCCGTATTCACGCCAAAACCGAGAATGCCCAGATAAATGGCCGAAGAATAATTGCCTTTCACTTTGGCAGGATCTTTCAGCGCATCGGGGATGTATTGCAAATTGGGCGACTTATAGGCTTCGAGCAATCCCATTTCGCCCGCCTGTGAATGCGGATCCAATGTACCGCCATACCAGACATCGCCTTGCGGATTAGCTTTTTCCGCCTCAATCCGCGCAAAAATACTGCCGGTACTGCCGCGAATAAAACTGGTCTTGATGTGATGCTTCTGCTCGAATGCCAGCACTTCCTGCTCGCACATCGTATTTTGCGCGCTGCAATACACCACCAGGCGGCTTTCTGCCGCCGCAAAAACGGCACTACTGAATACCATGCCGGACAGGGCAAGCGCTATGCGGGAAATTTTCATGATTTATGTCCTTAGCATTAAAAAAGTACGGCCTGACACACAGGCCGTACTTAAACGGTTATTTACCCATCTTGACCGTTTCCACCCATTTATCAATCAGGCGTTTACGCTCGTCAGAAGAGCCGTATTTGGCAAAATCGTAGTCAATCAGTTTCAGCTGCGCGGGATCCGGCGTATTCGGCGCCTGTTCGGCGGTGGTGTTGGTCAGAATCTGCAAAGACTCGCCCTGTTTCCAGGCAGATTCCTGCCCTTCTTTTGAGAGCGCCCAATCCACGAACAGCTTGGCGTTATCTATATTGCGTGCACCTTTCAGGATGCTGACACCGCCCAGTTCGTAGCCCGTACCTTCACACGGCACGACCAGTTCCAGCGGCGCACCTTTGTTCTTTTCCAGGGTGTAATCGTGCAGGAAGCCGATGCCGATAGCTGTTTCACCGCGAGCGGCATTACGCGACGGGGTTACACCAGATTTGGTGTACTGTGAAATATTCGGATGCAACTGACGGAAATAATTAAAGGCTTCGTCCTCACCCCAGAGTTGCACGAAGGTAGCAAGCGCGGTGTAGGCCGTACCGGCACTTTGCGGGTCGGCGATTTGCACCTCACCCTTGTATTCCGGTTTAGTGAGGTCTTTCCAGCATTTCGGCACTTCTTTGATGCCAAGCTTGTTCAGGCGGTCAGTATTCACACCAAAGCCGAGGATGCCCATATAAATCGCGGAAGTGTAGTTGCCCTTCACCTTGCCCGGATCGCGGAAACGCTCGGTAATCTGCGGCAGATTGGGCGACTGATAGGCTTCAAGCAGACCCAGTTCACCAGCCTGCGACTGCGGATCAAAGGTACCGCCGTACCAAACATCAGCCTGCGGATTATTCTTCTCCGCTTCCACCTTGGCAAAGGTGCTGCCGGAACCATTGCGGATGAACGACGCTTTCACATCGTACTTCTTGCCGAATTCCTGCACGGCGTTTTCACACATCGCATTCGTCGCGCTGCAATAGACAACGAGCCGCCCGGCAGCATGGGCATGGACGGCCAAGAGGGAACCGGCGGCAACTGCGGCGGCAAGTTTGGTGAAGCGAGACCATTTCATAACATTGACTCCTGATGGGTGGGAAGGGACAACCGCCTGCAACACAAGCGGTGGCGGTGAAATATGTGGACAGGATTAGGCGGAATCAACATATTCCAACACCGTATGCACATTATAGCCACACGTGATTGGGGAAAGGAAGGGAAAAATTCACAATCACCGTGATTTTCACGCCGGCAAAGCAACTGGCAGGCACCGTCCTTCGTCACTGCTTTGCTGCGCCAGTTCGGTGAGGTAGATGACGTGCAGGGCCTGCTCGGCGGTAACAGTCAGCGGCGCTTCGCCACGGATGGCGGCAGCAATATTTGCGTAGTAAGCGGGGAAATTGCCGCGCAGAGTGATGATGCAGCGACTACTGTTTTCGGTGTAAAGGGTGCCGTGCTGGTCAGCGGACTCTACGCCGTAAGCGGGATCAGCAGGGTGCATGCCCGCTTTGAGTTGGGCTTCTTGCGGGTCAAGGCCGTATTTGACGTAGGTGGCGCATTCGCCTTCGAGATGGAAGCGGGCGACCGGCGCGTTGCAGTAAGGGGCTGTATGCAGAACGACTTCGTGCGTGGCGTAGTGCAGCTGAACGTGGGCGTAATCCACGGTCTGGCTACCGGGACGCAGGGCGCGGCAGTGACCGGTTACGGCTTGTGGCAGGCCGAAGAGGTCAAGCGCCTGGTCAAGCAGGTGCGCACCGAGGTCGTACCATACCCCTGCGCCCGCGCCGGGGTTTTCGCGCCAGCGGTCGCGCACTTGCGGGCGGTAGCGATCCCAGCGGGAGATGAGGAGGCGCGGGGCGCCAAGAACGCCGCCAGCGAGGAGCTGTTTCAGGGTGAGGTAGTCACTGTCCCAGCGGCGGTTGTGGAAGACACTGAGCAGGCGCCGGTTTTCGGCGGCAAGCCGGATAAGCGCTTGCCCTTCGGCAAAGGTGTTCACCATCGGTTTTTCGAGGACGACGTGACGACCTGCGGTAAGGCACTCTGCAGCAAGATCGTAGTGGACGCTGTTCGGCGCGGTGATGATGACCAGTTCGGCGTCACTTTCTGCCAGCATGGTGGCAGCATCGGCGTAACGCGGGATGGCGAGATCAGGCTGCTCGCGGCTGCTGACCAGCGCAGTCAAACGGTAGGCAGGATTGGCGGCGATGAGCGGCAGATGGAAGGTGCGGGCGGACATGCCGCAGCCGATGATGGCGGTGTTGATCATGTTGGTTATCCGGATATGAAAAGGCGCTGCCGGTGCAGCGCCTTGTGAGTGGGTGATTTACAGCCCTTTGCAGTTGGCGTAGTAGGTAACGGTCGCCGGCCAGTCGCTGAAGATGCCGATGATGCCGACATCTTTGGCGAGCACGTCGAGGTAGTTGTAGATGTCGCCATCTTTTTTGCCGAGGTCTTCCACACCGGTGAAGTACCAGCCGCCGCCTTTGGCAATCGGGCCGGAGCGTTCCAGTGTCCAGGTGATGAGTTTGAGGCCGTTGTCTTTCGCGGCTTTGGCGTAGTCAGAGACGCCGAATTTGCCGCCGTCATTTTTGACGAGCATCGGCATCGCCGGTGAGAGGTATTGCAGGCCGAGTTTGCGCCATTCAGGCATTTCTTTGATACGCGGCGCGGTATCCAGGGTTTCATCAAGGAAGACGGCCTGTTTGCCATAATCGCCGCCTTTGGCTAGCCAGTAGCGGATGACTTCCGGCTGGAAGGATTGCGGGAACACGTCGCTGGGGGCAACGCCGGCTTCAGCGTACTCGTCGAGCATTTTTTGTGCGTACTGTTCAAGGGTGAAGCCTTCATACGGCATGGCGACAACCGGCTCTTTCAGTTCCGGGGTCATCTTCACGCCGAGGCTTTTGAAGAGGGCGATACTTTCTTTGTGCGTCATCAGTTCGCCGTTTTGCGCATACATTTCGGTGCGCCAGGCAGGCGTGCCTTGCATGTATTCTTCAACGCTGCGCGCGCCTTTGTTGCCGCCGTCCATTTTGCCTTTGAGCGTTTTGAATTCGGCGAGGGTGATATCCGAGGTGCGGCATTCGACTTCGGCTTCTTTCACCAGTTTGCCGTCAGCATCGTATTCGGCAGGTTTGAACGGCACGCTGCATTTGGCGGCTAGCGAGGTGGCAAGGATGTTCGTGGTGTTGTGCAGGTCGTTTTGCGCGTGGCGGCAAACGAGTTCTTTGTCTTTGGTAAAGGCAACGTCGCATTCGAGGATACCTGCCCCTTCACGCGCACCGGCGAGGTAGGAATCTCGGGTATGTTCCGGGAATTGCAGCGCTGCGCCCCGATGGGCGATGCTGAATTCGCTTTTTTTCGGGGTCTGCTGGGCGCAGGCTTTGAGTTCATCTTTCAGCGCGCCGTCTTCGAGGTTATCGATGAGGTAGAACGGGCGTACGCCGTAGGTCAGGGGTTCTGCGGCATAAGCGGCAGTAGCGAGGGCGGCGCAGACGGCCAGGGTGAGGGAACGTGTCATTTTGTTACTCCGGTGTGTAAATCCGCGCGCATTTTAGGCTTATTTCACACGATGTCCACAGATTTTTCACACCTTTTCGCCGCTATAATGCTCGCCCTTCTTATCTATCGGAAATTTTTATGCAAAAAACGCTGCTGTTCTCTTTTGCCGTCCTGCTCGCCGGTTGTGCTGCTGATGGCCGTGTCTCGGAAAATGTGGCGCGGGAAATTGTCTCGCCGCTGGTTGACCAGCAATGCCGCACCCAGCTCAACAAGCGCCAGGAATGGCAGATCGCCTCCGCCTTAATGGGCAGTGAGGTAAAAAAACAGTGGGAAAACAAGATCTGCGGCTGCGTCAGCGAGGAAGCGCCGGCGAATATGACGAATCAGGAGATATTGCAGGTCATCAATCCAGCAACGCGTGATCAGGCGGTCGCCAATGTTGCCGTGAAGACGGTCAGTGCCTGTATCAAGCGGATATTGCACTGAGAGCCGCTTGATATAGCGTTATGCGCAGCCGTTATCATCGCCATCAGTTAATTTGATACGATAACACCGTCCGCCGCAGAGGGTTGAGCAGCGGTATTTCATTCACTCTTTTCACCTAGGAGAACGGCATGAGCCATTACCTGTTTACTTCCGAATCCGTGTCCGAAGGACATCCCGACAAAATCGCCGACCAGATTTCCGATGCGGTGCTAGACGCCATCATCGCGCAAGATCCAAATGCCCGAGTCGCCTGCGAAACCCTCATCAAAACCGGCATGGCGATGGTCGCCGGCGAAGTCACTACCTCTGCCTGGGTGGATTTGGAGAGCATCGTGCGCAAGACCATTACCGACATCGGCTACAACAGCTCCGACGTCGGCTTCGACGGCGCAACCTGTGCCGTGCTGAACGTCATCGGCAAGCAGTCTTCCGACATCGCCCAAGGCGTGGATCGCGAAGAAAAACGCAAACAAGGTGCCGGTGACCAGGGCCTGATGTTCGGCTATGCCTGCGACGAAACACCGACCCTGATGCCTGCGCCGATTACCTACGCGCACCGCCTGGTTGAGCGGCAATCGAAAGTGCGCCGTGACGGTGTGTTGCCGTGGCTGCGTCCTGATGCCAAATCGCAAGTCACCTTCCGCTACGAAGACGACAAAATCACCGGTATCGACGCCGTCGTCCTCTCCACCCAGCACGATCCGGACATCTCGCAAAAAGACCTGCAAGAAGCAGTGCGTGAACTCATCATCGATAAAGTCCTGCCCGCCGAATGGCTCGACAAGGACACCAAATACCACATCAACCCAACCGGCAAATTCGTTATCGGTGGGCCGGTGGGCGACTGCGGCCTGACCGGGCGCAAAATCATCGTCGATACCTACGGCGGCTCCGCGCACCACGGCGGTGGCGCCTTCTCCGGCAAAGACCCCTCCAAAGTGGATCGAAGCGCCGCTTATGCGGGTCGCTATGTGGCGAAGAACATCGTCGCCGCCGGGCTCGCCAAACGCTGCGAAGTGCAAGTTTCTTACGCCATCGGCGTCGCCGAGCCGACCTCCGTCATGGTCAACACCTTCGGCACCGGCACCATCCCGGACGATGAGATCATCAAACGCGTTCGCGCGGTGTTTGACCTCACCCCCTACGGCATCATCGAAATGCTTGACCTCATCCGCCCGATTTACCGTCAAACCGCCGCTTACGGTCACTTTGGCCGCGAGTTGCCGGACTTCACCTGGGAAAAAACCGACCGCGCCGACGCGCTGAAACGGTAAGAATTTCCCGCCATTGCAAAACGCCGAATGCTTGCAGCATTCGGCGTTTTCATTGACAGCTATCGCCTTTCCTATAGTGGCTTCAATAGGAAAGAGACAAGGCGACGCCGTTACAATTTTTTATCTATTCGCCCGGTTTTGCTAACCGGGCGGTCTTTGCGTGCCCTTATTCCACCGTCACCGATTTGGCGAGGTTACGCGGCTGATCCACGTCCGTGCCTTTCAGCAGGGCGACGTGGTAGGCAAAAAGTTGCAGAGGGATGATGCTGGCGATGGCAGCGGTGAGCTCGTCGAGCTGGCCGAGGCGGATGATCTGCGCGCCGGGGAAGCCTTCGAGGGCGACACGGTCGTCGGCGAAGAGGATGAGACGGCCGCCGCGAGCCTGTACGACTTCAAGGTTGCTGATGACTTTTTCGGCCAATGCGTCGTGCTTGATGAGGGCGATAACGGGCATGTGTTCGTCCACCAGCGCCAGCGGGCCGTGTTTGAGTTCGCCGGCGGGGTGGGCTTCGGCGTGGATGTAGGCGAGTTCTTTCAGTTTGAGCGCACCTTCGGCGGCGAGCGGGTAGTTTTCGCCGCGTCCCAGGTAGAGGCAGCCGTGGCGGTGTTCGAGGGTTTTCGCCGCTTGGGCGATGGCGGGTTCGAGGGCAAGGATGTCGTGCAGTTCGCGCGGCAGGCGATCAAAGGCGGCAAGCCGTTCGCGGCTGTAAGCGCGGCCTTGTAGTTCGGCAATGATGGCGTTGACGAGGTGCAGCACGGCAAGCTGGGTGACGAAGGCTTTGGTGGAGGCGACGCCGATTTCCCGCCCGGCGCGGGTGAGGATGGTGTGCGCGGCAGCGCGGGTCAGCGCGCTTTCGGGAACGTTGCAGATGGCGAGGTTATCGAGATAGCGCCCGTCCTGTTTGCCTTTTTCCAGGGCGGCGAGGGTGTCGGCGGTTTCGCCGGATTGGGAGAGGGTGATGAGCAGGGTGTCTGCCGGCACGGCGATGGGGCGGTAGAGGTATTCGCTGGCGTATTCAACGCTGGTCGGAATGCCGTTTTCTTCGAAGTGGTATTTCATGACCAGCCCGGCGTGATAGCTAGTACCGCAGGCGATGATGTGGATTTGCCGTGTGCGCGCGAGGCTCGCGAGCAGTTCCGGGCGCAGGCTGGTGAGATGCAGTTCGCCGTGAGCGAGGCGGCCTTCGAGGGTGTCGGCAATCGCGGTCGGCTGTTCGAAAATTTCTTTTTGCATGTAGTGTTTGTAGCCGCCTTTGCCGGTGAGGTCGGCGCTTTGTTCGCTTTCGCTTTCGGCGCGGACGACGGGGGCGCCACTCGCGTCATAAATCTGGTAGCCGTCTTTCGTGATGCGCGCGCTGTCGTTTTCCTGCATGGAGATGAAGCGGCGGGTGACGGGCAGGAGGGCGTAGATGTCGGAGGCGGCAAAGTATTCGCCGATACCGAGGCCGATGACCATCGGCGAGCCGTGGCGGGCAGCGATGATTTCGTCGGGGCGGTCGGCGGCGAGCACGGCGATGGCATAAGCACCGCGCAGGCGGGCAGTAGCGGCCAGCACAGCGGCGTGCAGATCGTCGCTGTAGTGACTGTCGATGAGGTGGGCGATGACTTCGGTGTCGGTATCACTATGGAAGGTGTAGCCGCGTGCGCGCAGCTCGTCGCGGATTTCCTGGTAGTTTTCGATGATGCCGTTGTGGACGACGGCGATGCGTTCGCCGCTCATATGCGGGTGGGCATTGCGTTCGCTTGGCACGCCGTGCGTCGCCCAGCGGGTGTGGGCAATGCCGCTTGTGCCACTGAGTTGTTCTTCCTGCACTTTGGCGACAAGGCTCGCCACTTTGCCAACGGCGCGGCAGCGCTCGATGCAGCCACTGTGACAGACGGCGAGTCCAGCCGAGTCATAGCCGCGATATTCGAGGCGTTTCAGGCCTTCAAGCAGGATAGGGGTGATATTGCGTTCAGCGACGCCGGCGACAATTCCGCACATGGGTTCTCTCCTTGGGTGTGTGAGTTATGAAGGGCGCGCAATATAGCCGCTTGATCGCAAAAGCCAAAGCGTTGCGACAAAGAAGCGGGTAACGGAATAACCCGTTCCCCCCCGCTTGGCGGACGCGACGGCTAACCCTGACCATTGAAAACCCCGTCGCTGCCCCAATCACAGCCTCTTCCTCATCACTCTGAAAGGTAATTGATGAAAACCCTCATCATCGGCGCGACGGGCGCTACTGGCCGCGCGCTACTGCCGCTGCTTGCCGCTTCTCCGGCGGTAGAACGCATCGACAGCTACGGTCGCCGTGAACCCGCCTTTAGCCACGAAAAACTGCATAACCACGCCATTGATTTCAGCCAGCCGCAGCAATGGGCTCGCGAGGTACAGGGCGACGTCGTTTTTATCTGCCTCGGCACAACCCTGAAAGCAGCAGGCAGCAAAGACGCACAATGGCAAATCGACTACCAGGCCGCACTCAATTTCGCCCGTGCTGCGCGGAAAAACGGCGCAGGCACACTGGTGCTGGTTTCTGCCGCCGGTGCCAATGCCCGCTCACCCTTCTTTTATCCGCGCATGAAAGGCGCGCTGGAAGAAGCGATTACCGCGCTCGGTTACCCACGCCTGCGCATCTTCCGTCCGCCATTGCTTATCCGCCCGGACAGCGACCGCCCCGGCGAAAAAATCAGCGCCCGCATCCTGCACGCCCTGAACGCCATCGGCCTGTTGCGCAGCCAGCGCCCGCTGCCCGTCGCCGATCTCGCCCGCGCCCTGCTCGTCGCCGCTCTTGACCCGCAGGACGGCGCGAAAACCTATTCCCCCACAGACATCCGCCAACACTTGCAGGAAAACCCATGAACCTCCAGCCCGTTCCCCTCGACAAAGCCTACCGCCTCCTCAACCACGGCCCGACGGTCATCCTTTCTGCCGCCCACGGTGGCCGCGAGAATGCCATGAGCGCATCCTGGGTTGGCCTCTTTGACTTCAATCCAGCCAAAATCACCGCCATCATTGACCGCGCCGCCTACACCCGCCACCTCTTCGAAGAAAGCGGCTACCTCGGCGTGCAAGTGCCGTTTGCGGCGCAGGCCGCACAAGTCGTCGCCCTCGGCAGCACGAGTGGCCGCGATAACCCGCACAAACTGGCGGATTGCGGCGTCGAAACCTTCTATCCGGAAGGACACAGTACCCCGCTCATTAAAGATTGCGCCGCCTACCTCATCTGCCGCCTCATCCCCGAACCGCATAACCAGGAAAACTACGACCTTTTCCTCGCTGAAACTGTCGCTGCTTGGGCAGATGCATGCGTCTTCCGCGACGGGCATTGGCACTTCGATGACGTTGACGACGATCTCAAAACCCTGCACTACGTCGCTGGCGGGCAGTTCTACCGCATCGGCAGCGGCTTGAACGTCGGCCATAGTTCAGGCTGATACCAAAAACCGCCCTTCGGGGCGGTTTTTGCTTGTGTGGCGTAAACCCGGTGTTTGTCCCGCTTGGCGGCGGTTCGCGGACCCAGTATTTGTCCCGCTTGGCGGCGGTTTGCAAGTCCAGTGTTTGTCCCGCTTGGCGGCGGTTTGCGAGCCCAGTATTTATCCCGCTTGACGGCAGTTTGCGAGTCCAGTATTTGTCCCGCTTGGCGGCTTCCACTCGCACGATGATGCTACGCAGAAAGAAAAACGTAGAGACGTTGCCTGCAACGTCTCAAAAAACAAGAAGCCCAGTATTTATCCCGCTTGGCGGCCGACCATCCGCCATGCACACAGCGATTCTTTTTCAGCGCCATTCCCGCCAAGCCTGGTAGCTGATCTGTCCGCCGCTTTTCAGGATGAAGAGGGCGAGCAGGGCGCTGGCTACGGTATCGACCCATTGCCAGCCGAGCAGCCAGGCGGAAAGGCCCGCGACGATGGCGACCACCGAACCAAGCAGGTCGGCCAGCACATGCAGGTAGGCGGCTTTGACGTTGAGGTTGCTATGATCGCCGTGCAGCATCAGGCGAGCGACGATGAGGTTGACCACCAGTCCGGCCACAGCCACCGCCAGCATCGGCCCGGCCAGCATGGGCGTGGGGGCCGTCCAGCGTTCCCATGCTTCATGCAGGATTAGCACGGCCACCAGCAGCAACGAGGCGCCGTTAAGCAGGGCAAACCCTTTCTGCCCGCGCGGTGGGAGGAAAAGAACGAGCAGGGCGAGGAAGAGCGAGAGGCTGTCGTTCGCCATATGCCCGGCGTCGGCGAGCAGTGTCAAGCTGTGGAAGAGCCAGCCGCCGAGCAATTCCACGCCCATGTAAGCGGTGATGATGGCGAAACTCAGCGCCAGGATTCTGCGGTTCTGCGGGATGTGGCTGTGCGCATGGGTATGATGGTGGCTGTGCGTATGTCTGTGGCGGTGGTCATGCACGGCGGGCAGGAGCAGGGCGTTATTGTTCATGGCGGATTCCTCGTGGTGGTTGGTGATGGGCAATCGTATAGTCGTTTCAGGAGGACTGACACAAGGCGGCGAGCCGAAGACAGTATGTGCAATACGGCGAGGCTCGCTAACACCGTGTCAGTTCTCCTGGGACGACTATAAAGTCCGTAGTTACTACGAGGTCAAGCAAATGAAAATTCGCGAACTGAGCGCGCGCAGCGGGGTGAATGCCGAGACAGTGCGCTTTTATGAAAAGAGCGGGCTGTTACCGCCGCCGCAGCGCGCCGCCAACGGCTACCGCATTTATGACGAGGCGACTCTGCACGCGCTGGCGTTCATCAAATCCTGCCGCGCGCTGGGCTTCGCACTGGACGACATCCGCCTGTTGCAGCGGCTGAAAAGTCATCCGGCGGAGCATGACCGCGCCGATGCGCTGGTGGCGGCGCAGTTGCAGCAGGTGGAAGAGAAGATTGCGCAGCTCATGGAAATCCGCGCCTTTTTGCAGTCGATTGTGCGCGTCGGCGCGCATGACGCCGCCGATTGTCCGGCGTTGGGCAGCCTGGGCGGGTAAACCACTGCGCACAGCGCGCCCGGCAGGTGTTTAACCACTTTGGGAAATAACCTATGATGCGCGACGGTAGAACGTAACGTTCAGTTCATTTATGCAAAATAACCTGCGGAGGCTTGATGTTTTCTGAATCCACGAAGTTAAAGGTGCAGCAATTTGGCCGCTTCCTTTCCAATATGGTGATGCCGAATATCGGCGCATTTATCGCTTGGGGCTTTATTACTGCCCTGTTTATCAAAACCGGCTGGTTTCCGGTGGCTGCGCTCGGTGGGTTCAGTGATGACGCCGCGTTGCAGCAGGCAATAGCCAGATTCGTGCAGGATATTTCCGGCAATCTGATTAATTACCAACAAATATCGGCAACGTTCCTGCATGTCGTAACGACTTACGATCAGTATCTCGGCAAAGGCATCGTTGGTCCGATGATTACCTACCTGCTGCCGCTGCTCATCGGCTACACCGGCGGCAAACTCGCCGGCGGTGATCGCGGCGCGGTGGTTGGTGCGATTACGACGATGGGCGTCATCGTTGGTTCAGACATCCCGATGTTCCTCGGCGCGATGATTGTCGGCCCGCTCGGCGGCTGGGCGATCAAAACCTTCGACCGCGCTGTGGACGGCAAAATCAAGAGCGGCTTCGAGATGCTGGTCAACAACTTCTCGGCCGGCATCATCGGCATGATTCTCGCCCTGCTCGCCTTCTTCGCCATCGGTCCGGCGGTGAAAGGGCTGTCTGGCCTGCTCGCGGCTGGAGTGGACGTACTCGTCAAAAACGAATTGCTGCCGCTGACCTCCATTTTCGTTGAGCCGGCCAAAGTGCTGTTCCTCAACAACGCCATCAACCACGGCATCTTCTCGCCGCTCGGCATCCAACAATCGCATGACGTTGGCAAATCCATCTTCTTCCTGATAGAGGCTAACCCCGGCCCCGGCCTCGGCGTACTGCTCGCCTACATGCTGTTCGGTAAAGGCTCGGCACGGCAGACCGCAGGCGGTGCCGCCATCATCCACTTCTTCGGCGGCATCCACGAAATCTACTTCCCCTACGTGCTGATGAACCCGCGCCTCCTGCTCGCCGTGATTGCAGGCGGCATGACCGGCGTCTTCACCCTCACCGTCATGCACGCAGGCCTCGTCTCGCCCGCCTCGCCCGGCTCCATCATCGCCGTCATGGCCATGACCCCGAAAGACGCCTACCTCGGTGTGCTCTGCTCCGTCGCGGCCGCCTGTGCGGTGTCCTTCCTCGTCGCCAGCTTCTTCGTGCGCCGTATGCCGGCGAGTGGGGACGAAGAACTCTCCGCCGCGCGCGACAAAATGCAGACCTTGAAACTGGGCGCTGGCACCGACACGCACCAGTACGACGACCTGAAAACCGTGTACGTCGCCTGTGACGCCGGCATGGGATCCAGCGCGACCGGCGCCAGCATGTTGCGCAAAAAAGTTCAGGACGCGGGGCTTGCCATTGATGTGAAAAACTGCGCCATCAACGACCTGCCCGCCGACGCTCGTCTCGTCATCACCCACCAGGACCTCACCCCGCGCGCCAAAGCCCTGCGCCCCGAGGCCGAGCACCTCTCGCTCACCAACTTCCTCGACCGCGCCTTCTACGACCAGGTCGTCGCCAAACTGAAAGTCGGCCATCACCCGACCGCCGCCGCAGACAGCCGCAGCAACAAAGGCGGCAGCCCGCGTTACGCCTTCGGCCCGGAACAAATCTTCCTTGGCCGCCGCGCCCTCAGCAAAGAAGAAGCCATCCGCTTCGCCGGACGCAAACTCGTTGAAGGCGGCTTCGTCACCCCCGACTACGTCGAAGCGATGATCACCCGCGAAAACGACAGCTCGACCTACCTCGGCGAAGGCATTGCCATCCCGCACGGTACCCTCGTCGCCAAAGACGCCGTGCTGAAAACCGGCATCGTCTTCTGCCAATACCCGGAAGGCGTCAGCTTCGGCACGAACGACAGCGACAAAGCCTACCTCGTCATCGGCATCGCCGCGCAGAACAACGAGCACATCGGCGTCATCGCCGCGCTCACCAACGCGCTTGACAGCGAAGACGACATCGACATGCTGAAAACCACCAGCGACCCACAAGCGGTGCTGGACATCCTCAGCCGCAACTAAGGGGGACACATGCCAAAAGCACTACACTTCGGCGGCGGCAACATCGGGCGCGGCTTCATCGGCAAAATCCTTGCCGATGCAGGTTACGAAGTCGCCTTCGCCGACATCAACACCGCCGTCATCGACCGCCTGAACCGCGACCACACCTACCGCGTCCACGTCGTCGGTGACGGCGTGGACGAATACCAGACCGTCAACCACGTGCGCGGCGTCAATTCCGGCGACGCTGCCGTGATGGTGGCTGAAATCGCGGCAGCCGACCTCGTGACCACCGCCGTCGGCCCGACCGTACTGGAAATCATCGCGCCGCAACTCGCGCAAACCCTCGCCGCCCGCTACCGCGCAGGCGGCGCGCCGCTCAACATCATCGCCTGCGAAAACATGGTGCGCGGCAGCAGCTACCTCAAAGAAAAAGTCCTCGCCGCCGCAGGTGAGGACGCCGCCCTTATCGACGCCAACACCGGCTTTGTCGATTGCGCCGTGGACCGCATCGTCCCGCCCGTCACCGGCGGCAGCGACGACCCGCTTGCCGTTACCGTCGAAGTCTTCAGCGAATGGATCGTGGACAGCACCCAGTTCAAAGGCGCGCTGCCCGCCATCGCCGGCATGCTGCCGACCGACAAACTCATGGCCTTCATCGAGCGCAAACTCTTCACCCTGAACACCGGCCACGCCGCGCTCGCCTACCTCGGCAAACTGGCAGGCAAACCTACCGTCGGCGCAGCCATGCAGGACAGCGCCATCCGCGCGGCGGCCGAAGCGGTGATGAAAGAAAGCGGCGCCGTGCTCATCCGCCGCTACAACTTCGACCCGGCGGCCCACCGCGCCTACATCGACAAAATCCTCAAACGCTTCGCCAACCCCTACCTGCACGACGACGTGGACCGCGTTGGCCGCCAGCCGCTGCGCAAACTCGGCGCGCAAGAACGCTTCATCAAGCCGCTTAACGGCATGCTCGAATACGGCCTGCCGCATGATGCCACCGTGCGCGCCATCGCCGCCGCCCTGCATTACCACAACCCGGACGACCCGCAGGCGGTGGAAATGCAGTACTACCGCCACGCGCACGGCATCGCCGCAACGCTCGCCAAATACAGCGACTTCACCGATGCCGCCGTGGTGGCAGAAATCGAAGCCGCCTACCAGGCGCTTGCCTGAGGCGTTCCTCCCTACAAAAAATCCCGTTTCGGCGGGATTTTTTGTGGATACCCCAGTATTTATCCCGCTTGATGGGGTCAGTATTGATGCCGCTTTGCGCAGTTTTTTAGCACAACGGCGCTACGGTAGAAAGAAAAACGTAGAGACGTTGCCTGCAACGTCTCAATAAACCCGGCATCTATCCCGCTGGGCGGGTGCAGTGTTTATGTCGCTTGGCGTCGTTCTTACCCAGAATGCAAAAAGCGGGCGCAGCCTGCTTGATGGGCTTCAGCCCATCCTACGTGAGGCCAGTGTTTATATCGCTTGGCGGCGTTGGCGCAAACGGATAGCACGATAGAGACGTTGCAGGCAACGTCTCTACGTTTTCCTTTCTTTGTAGCAGCATCCTGCTAATGGAAGCCGACAAGCAGCATCAATACCGGGCTCGCCAAGCAGCATCAATCCTGCCCCTGCAAGCGACACATCCCCCGGTGAAGCCGCTATCATGACAAGCCCCGTCACAGAGAGGTCCCGATGAACGAATCCCGCCCGCGCCGCCTGCATCCCCTGCACACCCTGGTACTGTCGCTGCTCCTGGTCATCCTCAGCGGCTGGCTGTTGCAGGTCGGCAAGAATTTGTTGCTGCCCGTTTTTATGGCGCTGATTTCCGTCTATGTGCTGGTGGCGCTGGCCGACTGGCTGCGCAAGGTGCCGCGTCTCGGCAACGCCCCCGCCTGGCTGCGGCGCTTGCTGGTGCTATGCGGTTTCGTCGGCGTATTGCTGTTGTTGACGGGTATCGTCATCAGCACCGGCGAGAAGATGATCGCCACCGCGCCGACCTATCAGGAGAATCTGAAACGTCTGCTGGACAGTTTGACCACCTGGCTGGGCATGGCGCAAAGTCCTGACTGGCAAAGCATTCGCGCCGCCACCATCGATAACATCGATCTCGCCGCACTGCTGGGGACAGTGCTGGGCTCGGTCGGCTCGCTGCTCGGCATCGTCATCATGGTGGCGGTTTACGCCATGTTCCTCCTCGGCGAGCGCGACGGTTTCGCGCACAAACTGGAAGTTGCCATGCCGGGCGAAAGCGCGGCGCAGACCCGCAAACTCATCGGCGATATCAACCGCCGCATCGGCGACTATCTGGCGGTGAAGACGCTGGTGAACGTCATCCTCGCCACGCTGTCCTTCATCATCCTCTGGCTGTGTGGTGTGGATTTTGCGCTGTTCTGGGCGGTGGTCATCGGTCTCTTGAACTATATCCCTTACGTTGGCTCCTTCCTCGGCGTGCTCTTCCCGGTCGTGCTCGCGCTGGCGCAATTCGGTTCACTGCACATGATGCTGCTGGTGCTGATTTTGCTCACTGCGGCGCAGATGTACGTCGGCAATGTCCTCGAACCGAAAATGATCGGCAAGCAGGTTAACCTTTCCCCCTTCGTGGTGCTGGTAGCGTTGTCGCTGTGGACATCGCTGTGGGGCGTGGCCGGGGCGGTGCTGGCTATCCCGTTCACCTCCATCATCACCATCATCCTCGCCGCCTTTGCTCCCACCCGCCCGCTGGCGGTGCTGCTCGCCGAAAACGTCGATGAATTTGTCGCGGACACGGCCAGCCGTGAGGAAACCGCAGCGCCCGATGAACCGTTCCTGCCATGAAGCGTCTCAAAAAGTACCTCCTCCGCGCCGCCCTTATCCTCGCCATCCTCTATGCCGCGACACTGGGCGCGCTCTACTTTGCGCAGGAAACCCTGCTCTTTCACCCGCAAGTCCTCGCCGCCGACTACGCCTTCCATTTTCCCGCGCCTTACCGGGAAATCCGCCTGCCGGTTGCGGGCGCAGAACTTCATGGCCTGCATTTCCGCCACGAAAATCCCCAGGGCGCCATCGTTTTCTTCCACGGCAATGCCGGCTCGCTCGCCCATTGGGGCAAGATCGGCGCACGGCTTGCCGCGCTTGGCTACGACTGCTACCTCTTTGACTATCGCGGTTACGGCAAAAGCAGCGGCAGCCTCCGCAGCGAGGCGCAAATGCTGGCCGACGTGGAGGCAATGATGGCCTACATCCGCCGCGACAGCGGCGACAAACCGCTGACGCTCATCGGTTACTCCCTCGGCAGCGGCATGGCGGCTTATGCCGCCGCACACCATCCCGTCGAGCGCCTCATCCTGGTCTCGCCCTTTTATACCCTGCGCGGACTGATTCAGGAAAAATACCCCATCGTGCCCGCGCCGCTCATCAAATACCCGTTGCCCAGCGCCGAGTACCTGACGCAATCCGTAAAGACGCCGCTACTGCTCATCCACGGCAGACACGACACCCTGATTCCGCTAGCGCACAGCCACCGCCTGCGCGAAGAATTCCCTAACCGCTCCACTCTGCATGAACTGGACGCGGGACATGGCGATGTCTGGAATGATCCGGTGATATGGAAGGTCATTGGCGAGACGCTGCGCTAACAGGAGCAGAAGGATGGGGCGGCAGCTGTCCCGCTGAGAAATGTTTTTGGACCAAGCGGGATGGCTTCTCGCCTCACAGCATAAAAAAATCCCCCGCAAGCGGGGGGATTTTGGCAAGTGCGACAAGGATGTTTATCGACCCCGACCTTGCTGGTAGATGCCCATCGCTTCCGGCAGGTATTGCTGCAAGACGGCGATGCGGTCGGCGCTGCTGGGGTGGGTGGAGAGGAAGGTCGGCGTGCTGCCGCCACCTGCCTGCGCCATTTTCTGCCAGACGTTGATGGCCGCCTGCGGGTTATAGCCGGCACGCGCCATCAGCATCAGGCCGCCGATATCTGCCTCGGTTTCATGCTGGCGGCTGAACGGTTTGTCAATGCCATATTCGGCGAGCAGACTTGATCCTACGTCAATTATGTCCGGATCAATATTGCCCTGGCTGGCCAGTACCGCACCACCGATTTGCATACCGATGCCGGTCAGCAGTTGCTGGCCGACTTGTGCTTTGGTGTGTTCGCGCAGGGCGTGGGTCATTTCGTGGCCGATGACGGCGGCAAGTTCGTCATCCGTGAGATGCAGTTTTTCGACAAGACCGCTGTATACCGCCATCTTCCCGCCCGGCATCGCCCAGGCATTCAATTCATCGGAACGCAGCACGTTCATCTGCCAGTCAAACGGGATGCCGGTACGGTTATCGGCGTTCGCCACCGGCACCATGCGGTTGAAGACCTGGTGCACGCGCCGTGCGGTTTTCGAGCGGGTATCGAGCGCATTTTCGCTACGTGCCTCGGACAGCAGGGTGTAGTAGCTTTCCGAGGCTTTGAGGTTCAGCGCGGCAGAGTTGTAGCCAACAAGATCAGCCATGGATTCGCAGCCGGCGATAACGGTGATAGCGCTGATGCACAGGATTTTTTTGAAGTTCATGTTTTTTCCAGTAGGCAGGGGTGAGAGCAACTATTTTTCCATAGAATTCGGCGTTTTTTCTGCGCAGTTTCTTGACTTTCCATTAACTAAATTTCAACATTCGGCCTTCCTTTCTTCATGAGGTTTTATATGTCCACTCACACTCTCTCTGATCCTCTTGCCAACGTACGCGAGCTTACCCTGCGCGGTATGGTGCTCGGTGCGCTGATTACGGTGGTGTTCACCGCTTCCAACGTTTATCTCGGCCTGAAAGTCGGTCTGACCTTCGCCTCCTCCATTCCGGCGGCGGTCATTTCCATGGCGGTGCTGAAATTTGCCAGCGGCAGCAATATCCTGGAAAACAACATGGTGCAGACGCAGGCGTCCGCTGCTGGCACCATTTCCAGCGTAATTTTTGTCCTGCCCGGCCTGTTAATGGCAGGCTACTGGGCGGGGTTCCCCTTCTGGCAGACGACGCTGCTCTGCACCGCCGGCGGTATCCTCGGCGTGATTTTCACCATTCCGCTGCGCTATGCGATGGTGGTGAAGAGTGATTTGCCTTACCCGGAAGGGGTCGCAGCGGCGGAAATCCTCAAAGTCGGCAGCCATAGCGAAACAGCGGGCGGCGAAGGCAGCGGCATCCGCGAAATCGTCGCCGGCGGCTTGCTCGCCGGACTGTTCGGCCTGTTGAGCAACGGCCTGCGCGTCATCAGCGACAGCGCCAGTTACTGGTTCAAAAGTGGCAACGCCGTGTTCCAGTTGCCGATGGGCTATTCACTGGCGCTGCTCGGCGCCGGCTATCTGGTCGGCCTGACCGGCGGTATCGCCATCCTTATCGGCATTGCCTTTGCCTGGGGTGGCGCGGTGCCGTGGTTTACCACCACGCAGCCATTCTCTGAACATTTACCGCTACTTACGCATCTTTCCCCATTGAATGACGTCTTTCCGTGGCTGACAAACTTGCAACCTGATAATGAAGCACTGTCCCGTTTTAACGCCATGTTGCAGTGGAAAAACAAAGTGCGTTTCATCGGCGCAGGCACCATCGGTATTGCCGCCATCTGGACGCTGATTACCCTGCTGAAACCAACCATTGAAGGGATGAAGCAGTCCTTCCGCACCTTGAGCGGCAACGCCACCGTCTCAACCGCGCGCATCGAGCAGGATCTGTCGCCGCAAGCGATGATCTTCATCACCCTCGGCATGATGGTGCTGCTCGGCTTCAGCTTCTACCACTTCATTGATGCAGCAACGATCCCCAGCGGCATCGCCTGGTTGCTGGTCGTCGTCTGCGTGTTGCTCACCGTCATCATCGGCTTCCTCGTCGCCGCCGCCTGCGGTTACATGGCAGGGCTGGTCGGTTCCTCATCCAGCCCGATTTCCGGTATCGGCATCATCTCCATCATCATCATCTCGCTGATGCTGCTTCTGATTGGTGAATCCGGCGGTCTCTTCGCCGACGCGGCCAACCGCCAATTCCTGCTGGCGCTCACCCTCTTCTGCGGCACGGCGGTCGTTTCCGTTGCATCCATCTCCAATGACAACCTGCAAGATCTGAAAACCGGCTACCTGCTGCAAGCGACACCGTGGCGGCAACAGGTCGCGCTGATCATCGGTGTGGTGGTCGGCGCCATTGTCGTCGCGCCCGTCTTGCAACTGCTCTATCAGGCCTATGGCTTCCCGGATGCCATGCCGCGTGCAGGCATGGATGCCGCGCAGGCAATGTCCGCCCCGCAGGCGACGCTGATGAAAAGCATTACTACGGGTATCTTCAAGCACGACCTGCAATGGCAGTACATCCTGAGCGGCGTCGCCATCGGCGTGGCACTGATTGTTGTTGATGTCCTGCTGCGCAAGGGCAGCGGTGGCCGTAAAGCACTGCCGGTGCTGGCAGTCGGTATGGGCATCTATCTGCCGCCGTCCATCAACATGCCGATTATCATCGGCGCCTTCCTCGCTGCCTTCCTGCGTGGCCGTATCCGCAGCCGTTATGGCGCGGACAGCGAAAAACGTGTTGCTGCCGCTGACCGCATCGGCACACTCTTCGCTGCCGGCCTTATCGTCGGTGAAAGCCTGATTGGCGTCATCCTCGCCTTCATCATCGTCGTATCTGTAACTAACGGCGGATCGGACGCACCACTCGCGATTCCGCTAGAAAATTGGGGCACCACCGCCGCCTGGCTAGGCCTCGCCTTCTTTATCGGCGGCATGCTCATCTTCGCCCGCCGCACCCTCGCCGCCGCCAAGCGCTGATGACGCGGCATCAATGAAAAACGCCCCTGCGGGGGCGTTTTTTTATAGTGGTCTCAAAAAAAGCGGGGCTGTGTTAGTGCACCTCGCCGTGCCCATTACTATGCTTGAATAGATAAAAAGCGTAACAAAGCGCGCTACCGCAGACAGTCTTAAGGCCCTTTGCTACTGAATTGGTGGCGTGTTAAGGGCTATGCCTGCCGTCAGCCAATGTAGTCGTTGCGGTATCTGCCTACGCTGAAGAGGAGAAGGAGGAAGGTCAGAAAATTGATGTTCAGCAGCAATATCCCGCCGGCGCGCGGGATGGGGTGCTGGTAGTAGAAGTTAAGCGCGGTCGGCAGGTAGTAGCTGAAAGCGCCGTATTCGAAGCGGACGGTTTGCAGGGCGTAGAGGACAATAAGGGTGAGGTAACCGCTTTTTTGTCCCCGGATGATTTGTACGGCGCCGTAGATACCGGCGATGGCTGTCGCAAGCGCAATGAGGGCGGCAAAACCGCTGTAACCGCTGTTGCGCAGGGTGGCGCAGGCAATTTTGTACGGCAGGGAGGCGTCGTATGCGCAACCGGCAGCAGCGAGATTGAGGCCACTACCGAAAAGGCGTTTCAGCATCCACAGGGCAAGAATGCCGCTTACGGCAGCGAGCAGGTAGGTTTCGAGAACGGGACGGTGCTGGATTTTTTTCATGGTTGACGAATGGGGTGAGGAGGCAGGTCGGTAAGGTCCCAGCGGGCTTTGACGGTGATATTGAGCGGGCTGTCGTGACCATCGTAGCGTTGTGCGGCGGCGTAGGCGATCATCAGGGCGTTATCGCCGCAGAGCGCAAGCGGCGGGAAGTACACGCGTTTGCCGCGTTTTTCGGCTTCTTGTTGCAGGGCGTGGCGCAGGGCGCGGTTGGCACTGACGCCACCAGCAACGACGAGGTCGTGGTAACCGGTTTCTTGCCAGGCACGGCGGCTTTTGATGACGAGGGTATCCACCACAGCCTGCTGGAAGGCGGCAGCGATGTCGGCATGGGTTTGCGGGTCATTGCCCTGTTCTTCGATGAGCAGGCGCACTTGGGTTTTGAGGCCGCTGAAGCTGAAATCCATGCCGGGGCGGTTGGTCATCGGGCGCGGCAGCGGGAAACGGTCGGCATTACCCTGTGCGGCGAGCACTGCCAGTTCGGGGCCGCCAGGATAGGGCAGATCAAGCAGTTTCGCGGTTTTGTCGAAGGCTTCGCCGACGGCGTCATCCAGGGTTTGCCCCAATAGACGGTAGCTGCCTGGTGCATCCACTGCCATGAGCTGGGTGTGCCCACCGGAGACCAGCAGGGCAATATAGGGCAGTTGTGGCCGGGCGGCGGCATCCAGCAGTGGCGAGAGCAGGTGTCCTTCCATGTGGTGGATGGCGATAGCGGGGATGTTAAGGCCGTAGGCGAGTGCGCGTGCGTATCCCGCTCCGGTCATCAGCGCGCCGAGCAGACCGGGACCTGCGGTATAGGCGATGAGGTTGATGTCGGTGAGCGTTTTGCCCGCGCGTTCGAGGGCCTGTTGCAGGATATGCGGCAAGCGGCGCAGGTGGTCGCGCGCGGCGAGTTCGGGGACGACGCCGCCGTGGATGCGGTGCAATTCGATTTGGGAATAGACTTCGTTGGCGAGGATACCTTCGTCTGCGCTATACAGGGCGACGGCGGTTTCGTCACAGGAGCTTTCAACGGCGAGGATGAGCGGTGTGGTCATGGTTGTTGTAAAAAGCGGCAGCCCCGCACTGGGACGGGGCTGTCGTGGTGTTCGTGGGAATGGTCAGGAGAGGAGCATCAGGCGTTTGGCAATCTGATCGGCCAGTTTGTTCGCTCCGTGCAGGATGTGTGCCAGCATGGCGCTTTGGGTGGACTGGATGAGGATGATGAGTGCTTTGTCGTCAACGCTGACGGCGCTGATATAGACTTTGCCTTTTTCGCTGTCAATGGTGATGGACTTGCTGTTGCCGAGGTCAAATTCGGAGATGAGCGAGGAGCCGAGGGCAAAGAGCGAGCTACCTACGGCGGCAAGGTTGTCGGCACTGTGTTTGTTGTCATCGGTGTGGGCGGCAATTTCGAAGCCGTCCGGCGTGGCAAGCAGGACATTTTTAACGCCCGGTGTGTCTGCGGCAAAGGTTTCCAGTGCGCGGGTGCAGTAACTGACAAAGGTGCTTTCGCGGTAGTCTTCTAATGTTGCCATGGGCGTTCCTTAGTTGATCTCTGCTTCGATGGAAGCTATCAGGGTTTCGACCAGCAATAATACATCATCCCGTTTCCGGGCATCCACTTCGAATATCGGGAATTTGAAATCGCGCGCTTCGAGGATTTTGAAGCTTTCGGCGAGGGTCAGATAGTTATGTTCGACGTCGCAATGGGTGATGCCAACGACGATGCTGTTCATTTTGTGTTTGTGGAAATAGTCCACGTAATACGGCAGTTCTTTCACTGCTTTCGGCATGGAGCTGTCCACCAAGACGATGGCGCCTAGTGCCCCTTCGGTAACGACACGCCAGACCAGTTCGAAGCGTTCTTGCCCAGGTGTGCCATAGAGGCCGACTTTGGTGTCCGGCGGCAGAATGATTTGCCCGTAGTCAATGCCAACTGTGGTCAGCAGTTTGTTATGCGCTTTTTTATCGCTATTGACGACATCGGTTGAGACAACTTCTTTGTCTGAAAGCGCCTTGATTGCTGTGGTTTTGCCGGCACCCATGCTGCCCGCAAAGATAATTTTGAATTCTTGCATGATGTGTTGGTTATCCGATAAATGTTAGAGGCCGAGCTTTTCACGCAGGCGTTGCAGCAGGCTGCGTTTTTGTTCCACTTTTTCTTTTTCTTGCGGGCTGTATGCGCGTTTGACTTGTTCTTCGGCAACGAAGCTGCCCTTTTCGAGCTTCTGTACTTGTCCCGCCATCAGGGTGGCGAAGAGGAAGCGACGGATGCGATCGTAGGAATAGGAGGTTTTTTCGAAGAGGGTCTCGATGTTGACCGGATGAGTCTGCGCGCAGGTGGCAAGGCGTAGGGCTTCGGTGCGTCCATGTCTGCCAAGCGGTTGCGGGAAACGGATCAGGCGGTAATAGGCTTGATCGTCAATGTCCTGGCGGCCGTCCATATTCGATTGCCACAGGCTTTCGAAGAGCCACAAGTCAAATTGCAGTTTGCGTGCATTATCGGGAATGTCTTCACTGTCGGTCGCGACCCAGATCCAGGTATCAAAACCGGGTACGGCTTCGCGTGGGTAGTTGATATACACCAACCCTTCACGCGGCTTGATCCAGGTAATATTGCGCTCGTGCGTGGCACGGATAACCATGTTATCGCGGCGGCGGATATGATTAAGCAGTTCGCGTGTATTGCTGCTTGGCGCAGCATCCGTGGTGCTGTGGTGGGTTGGTGCCGACGCTGCAGTCGTGGTCGTCGCCGCAGGAGAGCCGTGGCCTCCAAAGAGTTGCTCCAGCCACGAAACGGCGTTGCTATTGTCGGTATCACGCAAATCCAGGGCGGGGAAACGGTGCTGTTTGGCCTGAGCGGCACCGTCATCGTTGTTATAGGCGCAGACAATGGGGCAACGCACCAGAGAAATATATTTCTGAATCTGGGGGGTAGGCAGGAAACTGGCGTTGATGACCACGCCGTTCAGCCCCTTGTGGTTGGCAGCGACCCACACAATGGATGAGCCTTGCGGCACGCTGTTGATAAGTTTCTTGATACGGGTTTCCGATTCAGGAGAGAACCCGAGCAGACAGATATTATGGTTATCCGGCATGACGAGAGTTTCCATGTCACTGAGTTACATAAAAATAACGCTCCCTATTTTATGGTAGGGAGCGCACGATGAGATTCCGCCCGATTAGGAAAAATCGAGTTCTTTTTCGAAGCTGCGCAGCTCGTGACGAGCCATAGCCAAATTGGAACGGGCACGATCCAAAACGAGATAGAGGAACAGTTTTTCGTTGCGTTCCAGCGGACGGATCAGGTGGTAGCTTTTGCTAAGGGTGATAAGGATGTCTTCAATACCGTCGTTCAAACCCAAGGATTTGGATACACGACGTTTAGCATTGAGAACTTCGGTGTTACCGGCGGCTGCCAGCTCAAGGTCAATACCCGAACCTTCAGTAGCAAGCGCGAGACCGCTGTCGGAATCTACCAGTGCCGCAGCTTTGAAACCGTCAATATCTTGCAGGCTGCCGAGATCAATTTTAGCCATTGTGATTTACTCCAAGTGATATAACTATTTTGCATAACGCCTAAGGCACCTGCCACTATGCTTCAACCATACCTATTCCAAAAAAACATTTGATAACAATAGATTGATACAAAAATGGCCTCCCAAAAGGCCCATCCCTTTACCTGATAGGGGCAATACTGCTGTAATGCTGCCCTAGTTTTGAACCTCTTGAACGTCAATGCAGCAAAATTTTGACATCGCCACACTAGAATTACTGGATGCGGCTGTCGCAGGAATCAGGCAACATACTAAAAACAAAGTCTATTATCTGGAAGGCCCGCTGGGGGCGGGGAAGACGGCTTTTGTTCGCAGCTGGTTGCGACAGGCGGGTTATCCGGGTGCCGTACAGAGCCCGACTTACGCCCTTATGCACGAATATTATATAGGGCAACACACTATTATTCATGCAGATTTATACCGCTTGGCAACAGCGGACGAGCTTTTGTACCTTGATGTGCGTGACTGGGAAACGCGGGCCACCCATATATTTATCGAGTGGGCGCAAAACGGCGGTGATCTGCTACCCAAGGCTGACGTAATCTGTCAGTTCTCCTACCAAAACGGCTGCCGTACATTGTCGGTTACAGATGTTCCCTGCGGCAAAAGCCGCTACTGATTTCAGAAACAGATGGGGCATAATAGCGCCTTGACCACATTCAACGGAAAACCCCGTGCTGCAAAAAGGACTCTTGTTCATCCGATTATGGCGCAATTTGTTGCTTATTCTGCTGGGATGCAGTTTTTTTTGTTATCCATCGTCCGCTTGGGCGGTTGTTTTACAAGACGTACGCTATAACCGCCTGCCGGACAAAATCCAGCTCGTTCTTGATCTTGATCGTCCAACGATCTTTCAGCAATTCAGCCTCGCCGGGCCGCCGCGTATTGTCCTCGATATACCCGACGCCAGCCGCAGCGGGCGGGCGGGTATTACCATCGGCGCCGGTGCAGTAAATAGCATCCGCACCGGTTTTAGCTCTGAAACCACCCTGCGCGTCGTTATCGATCTGCGCTACACCGCCAAGGCTAATATTTACACGATGCCGCCGGAAGGAAATCGCGGCAACCGCATCGTGATTGACATCTACGATAACCTCGCCGCCCCGGCGCTGACCCTGGAATCGCTCGAAAGCGAAGCGCAGCCGCCCTACGTCGTCTTTGCCGGCGCAGCGCTGGAGAATATGCACGACAACGGCATCAGCATTAACAATAGTATGCCTATCGGCAACGTCCCCCCCTCTCCCGGCGGCGGACAAGTTGCCATTCAGCCTCCCCCACCACCGCGCAGCAGCGGTGTCCCTGTTGCTATCGACGCGCCACCACGCAGCAGCGGTGTTCCCGTCGCCATCAACGCGCCGCCGCGTAGCACGGGTGTACCCGTCGCTATTGATGCACCGCCACGTAACAGCGCACCACCTCCCTTCCTGCAAAACGCCCCGCTGCCCACTTTCCCGCAAGACCGCGTAGCCAGCAGCAAAACCGTCACTCAAGCCCCGCCGCCGCGTCTACCAGAAAGCCGCCCCGCTACCGTTACCGTTGAGCGCAAAATCTCGGCGACCGGGAAAGTCGAAAAACAGAGCAACATCATTGCGCCTGCGTCTATCTCGAAAAAAACCATCGTCGTCGCCATTGACCCCGGCCACGGCGGCAAAGACACCGGCGCGGTTAACCCCGGTAGCGGCTTGCGCGAAAAAGATGTCGTCCTGCAAATCGCACACCGCCTGAAACAACACATCAACAGCAAAAAAGGCTTCAGCGCCTTCCTTACCCGCAGCGACGATACCTACATCCCGTTGCCCGAACGCCCCGGCAGCGCCCGTCGCCGTGGTGCCGACCTCTTCATCTCCATCCATGCTGACGCCGTGGAAAACAGTGCACCCAGCGGTTCATCTGTGTACATCCTCTCTACCAAGGGGGCAACCACCGCCATCGGCAAATACCTCGAAAGCACCGAAAACTCGGTGGATCTGCGCTGGGGTGTGGACGTCAGCAAATACGATGACGACATCCAGCAGGCACTGCTCGGTATGCAGCAAGAAGCGACCATCGAATCCAGCTACATCCTCGCGCAAAAAACCCTGAATGAACTGGGCCGCATCGGTAAAGTCCACAAAGGGCAAGTGCAGCGTGCCAACTTCGTGGTATTGCGCTCGCCGGATATCCCTTCGATGCTGGTCGAAACCGCCTTTATCTCGAACCCTGACGAAGCGCGCAAACTCGCCTCACCTGCCTATCAGGAACAACTGGCACAAGGCATTGCAAACGGCGTGGTCAGTTATTACAAAGAACACCTGCCGCAGCACATGCTGCTGGGAAAATAAGGAAATTACATGACGACAGGCCGCAAAATCGTCCTCATTGGCCCAATGGGTGCGGGGAAAACCTCACTGGGCAAACGACTTGCCGCGCGCCTGCGCTGGGATTTTGTTGATACCGACCATGCCTTGTGCGCACGCACTGGTGTGGATATTCCGACCATTTTCGCGCAAGAAGGCGAAGCGGGCTTTCGCAAACGCGAACACACCACCCTTGCCGCCGAACTTGCCGACCCGCGTGAACGCGTTGTTGCCTGCGGCGGCGGCATCGTCATCAATGCCGACAACCGCCGCCTGATTGCCGGACAATTTTTGGTGGTCTTTATTGACGTGTCCGTGCACCGGCAAATCCTGCGTATCGGTCGCGACCGCAACCGCCCGCTGGTGCAAAACACGGACAATCTGCAAGCCAAACTTGAGCAACTGCGCGACGAACGCCTTGGTCTCTACGAGGGCTTGGCTGATATCCGTATCGATACCGACAACAACCACTTCACCAATTCCTTCAAACAGTTGCTGCACGAAGTGGAAAGCCGTCTGCGCCACGAACGCTGAACCTGCCGCCTTCTCTCCCCCAAATAAAAAAGCACCCCGCAGGGCGCTTTTTTACATCAGGCCGATTTATTCGACGATGACTTTACCGCGCATGACGGCGTAGTGCCCCGGGAAAGAGCAGAAGAAGTCATAGTCGCCTTTGGCTTCAAACACGTCAGTTTTGAAGGTGACATCGGCTTTTTCACCACCACCAATGAGTTTGGTGTGAGCGATCACTTTGCCGCCTTCTTCATCCACGTAGTTTTTGGTCGGGCCGGCTTTAATGCCTGCTTGTGCGGCAGCATCCACATCGGCGGTTTTGGTAATAACGACGTTGTGGCCCATTGCAGCGGCAGGCAGCTTGCCAACGTGGTCAAGCTCTACGGTGAATTCCGGGCAGGCGGCTTTGTTGATTTTGAATTCTTTCAGGTCGAATTTCATCGCATCGTCGGCCTTCAGCACGACTTTGCAGTCCCCCGCAGCGGCCGGAGCAGCAGCGCCTTCGGCAGGTTTGGCAGCGTCTTCAGCGAGAGCGCCGACGCTCATCAGGGCGACAATAGCGGGGATCATCAGTTTTTTCATGGTGTGTACCTCTTGAGTTGAAGGGGGAAGGAAAATTCGCGGCGCATGGTAGGAGGGCACCCGGCAAAATGCAATCCGTTCGCGCTTGTATTGCGTGAATGTCACACTTTTGCACAACGTTGTTCACACACTGCCACAGCCGCGTTTCCATTTAATAACCGAGCGTGGCTGCATCCTGAATACGCGGGTCGGAGGCACCGTACAATCCTTCCGGCGTCACCATGATGGATTGCGTTGACCCCATCGTCGCTTTGCGTACCACGGTATGCCCCATGCCTTCCAGCAAACGGATCGTATCGTCGTTCAGCGCATGTTCGACGCGGATTTCATCCGGCGTCCACTGATCATGCATGCGCGGCGCGTTGGTCGCTTCGGCGATATTCATGTCGTGATCAATGACGTTGCTGATGATTTGCAGCACGGTCGAGATGATGCGGCTACCGCCCGGGCTGCCGGTAACGAGGAAGGGCTTGCCGTCCTTGAAGACGATGGTTGGGCTCATCGACGACAGCGGCCGCTTGCCCGCTTGCACCGCATTGGCATCGCCGCCGATCAGGCCGTAACCGTTCGGCACGCCGGGTTTGGCGGAGAAATCGTCCATTTCATTATTGAGCAGGATACCTGTGCCTTCCGCAACCAGCCCCGTGCCGTAGCTGAAATTCAGGGTGTAGGTGTTGGAAACTGCATTGCCGTTTTTATCAACGACGGAGTAATGCGTGGTCTGATCGCTTTCGTACGGTAACGGATTGCCGTGGCGGATCTCCGCCCCGGGGCGCGCCTTCTTGTCGTCAATCTGCTGACGCAATGTAGCGGCATAGTCCTTGTTGATCAGCCCGGCGACCGGCACCTTGACGAAATCCGGATCGCCAAGATACTCCGCGCGGTCGGCATAGGCGGGCTTCATCGCCTCGGCAAGGCGGTGGATCGTCTGTGCGGTATTGGCGCCGGAAGCGCGCAGGTCATAACCTTCGAGAATATTCAGAATCTGGATGATGTGAATCCCACCCGATGACGGCGGCGGCATGGAAACCACCTCGTAGCCGCGATAGGTGCCACGTACCGGCACGCGTTCTACCGCTTTGTAATCGCGCAAATCAGCGGTGGTCATGCTACCGCCCGCGCCCTGCACGGCAGCGACAATCTTTTCAGCCGTCTCACCCTGATAAAAGCCGTCGCGTCCGTCTTTGGCGATGCGGCGCAGGGCAGCGGCAAGTTCCGGCTGTTTCAGCACCTCACCGGGCTGCAAGGCGCTGCCATCGGGGTGGAAGAAAATCTTGGCGGTGGAAGGCCAGCGGCGCATCCGCTCGGACAACCCCGTGAGCGAGGTGGACAAGCCCGGCGTCACCACAAACCCTTCCTCAGCCAGACGAATGGCCGGGGCCAGCACCTGCTCGCGCGACATCGTGCCGTGCTTTTCCAGCGCGAGCAGCAGCCCGTCCACCGTACCCGGCACGCCGACAGCAAGACCGTGATAACGCGAGCGTTCCTCAACCGCTTCGCCCTTCTCGTCCAAATACATGTCACGGAATGCCGCCTGCGGTGCCTTTTCGCGATAATCGATGGCAACCGTTTCCTGCTTCTGCGCATCGTGAATGAGCATGAAGCCGCCACCGCCGATATTACCGGCACGCGGCAAAGTGACGGCCAGCGCGAAGCCGATGCCGACGGCAGCATCCACTGCATTACCGCCCTGCTGCAAAATATCGCGGCCAACGGCGGAAGCCAGTGCCTCCTGCGAAGCGACCATGCCATTTTTCGCCCAGACGGGATGCTGGATGGCGTTTTCCGAAAAAATCGCCTCGCTTGCCTGCGACGCGGGCGCAGGGCCTTGCAGTGCCGTGACATGCAGCGAGAGCGACATCGCCGCGACCAGCGCGGCCAGTTTCAACATACGGGTAGAAGACATAAAACAGTTCCTCGTGGTGGATGGCCGGACAATCCCGGCCAAAGCAGATTACGACGTGAACCCGCCGTGGGCAAGCATCACCGGGCGTGACGACAGATCCTGTTTTCCCTCTTGTGGTTTTTGCCAGATCCGCTTGCGTGACATCAAGCCATCCCCCACGGCGATACACAGGCTGCGTTAAAATAAGCGACATAAACCAGTTTCCAAGGATAACCATCATGAGCGACAACGAGCAGACAGAACCGGTCGTCTTCAAACCGAAGGCCATGGGCGTCAAGAAAAAAGGCGCGGAAAAGATCCGTCAGGTTGCGGAAAACACCGACCACGTCGGCGAAGAACGCTTACGCAAGCCGCGCTGGATACGCGCCCAATTCCCCGGCGGCGAAGAAGTGCAGCGGATGAAGGCGCTGATGCGCGAGCAGAAACTGCACAGCGTCTGCGAAGAAGCCTCCTGCCCGAACATCGGCGAATGCTTCCGCCACAGCACGGCCTCGTTCATGATCATGGGCGACATCTGCACGCGCCGCTGCCCGTTCTGCGATGTGGGCCATGGCCGCCCCAACCCGCTGGATGCGATGGAACCCATCCACCTCGCCGAAACCGTGCGTAATCTCGGCCTGCACCACGTCGTCATCACCTCGGTGGACCGCGATGACCTGCTTGACGGCGGCGCGGCACACTTCGCCGCCTGCGTGCGTGAAATCCGCCGTCAAGCGCCACGCATGACCGTGGAAATCCTCACCCCTGACTTTCGCGGCCGCATGGAAAAAGCCCTTGAAATCCTGCGTCACACCCCGCCCGACATCTTCAATCACAACCTCGAAACCGTTGAGCGGCTGTACGAAGAAGTGCGCCCCGGCGCGAACTACGAACATTCGCTGGAACTTTTACGCGCATACAAAAAAGTGAGCAACAAACCCGTCATCACCAAATCGGGGCTGATGGTCGGCCTTGGCGAAGAAGTGGACGAAATCCTCGCCGTGATGGAAGACCTGCGCCGCCACGACGTGCAGATGCTGACCGTTGGCCAGTACCTGCAACCCTCGGTGCACCACCTGCCGGTCAAGCGCTACTACACGCCGGAAGAATTCCAGATCTTCACTGACGAAGGCCTGAAAATGGGCTTCACCCACGTCGCCTCCGGGCCGATGGTGCGTTCCTCCTTCCATGCCGACATGTCGGCGAAGGCTGTTCTCTGATGAGCGGATACAACCGCGACGATCTCTACGACCGCCCGCAGGCGGTCGTCGATTTCCGCTTTGACGAACGCACCGCCGCCGTCTTCCCCGACATGATCCACCGCTCCGTGCCGGGCTATGCGACGCTGCTGCAACTCTTTGCCGTCATCGGCGCGAGTATCGTGCCGCCGGGCGGGCGGGTGTACGACCTCGGTTGCGCCCTCGGCGGCGCCAGCATTGCCCTGCAACAGCAGATGACGGCAGACGCCGCCATCATCGCCGTGGATAACTCGGCGGCGATGACCGACCGCCTCACCGCCTACGTTGCCGGCGCCGGCATCGCCAACATCCGCGTCGAACAGGCGGACATCACCACGCTTGAACTCGCCCCCGCCGACCTCGTCCTCATGACCTTCACCCTGCAATTCATCCCGCCGCAGGCACGCGATGCCCTGCTTGCCCGCATCCATCGCGCCCTGCGTCCCGGCGGCGCGCTGCTGCTTGCGGAAAAAACCCGCCCGGACGATGACCGCCTGCGGCTCTGGCACGAAGCCTTCAAAGCCTCACAGGGCTACTCGCAACTGGCCATCGCGCAAAAACGCGAATCGCTGGAACACGTCATGCAGACCGACCGCTACGCCACGGTAGAAGAGCGCCTGCACCGCGCCGGCTTCAGCGACATCACGCCGTGCTTCCGCGCCCTGCCCTTCTGCGCCTGGGTGGCTATGGCATAAGCGGGAAGAGGCGTATCCTTGCCACCTACCTACGCGCAGGGAGACCCCATGAAAACCATCCGCCAAATCCTCGCCTTCCTCATCACCGCCATCCTTGCCGTCCTCAAAGGCATCTGGCGCCTTTTCTGCGCCATCTTCCGCTTCATTTGGGACGACATCCTCGGCGGCATCATCAATTGGCTGTTTGGCAACTAAATCAAGGCGTATCAACAGCGACGCACATATACACGCGATAAAACCCAAAAAATCACCAGCAGCGGGGCCCTTTTCCCCATCACCTATCAAAAAACCACAACCTTTTGAAAAACAAAAATAAATTTCCAAAATCACCGATATGGCGCGTAAAATGCAGCCAAGCCACCAGCCAACTGCACCATGCAACGCCACCTTTGGACACTTGCGGGCTGTCTCGCCTTCATCCTCGGACTCATCGGCATCCCGCTCCCCTTCCTGCCGACCGTCCCCTTCCTCATCCTCGCCGCATGGTGCTGGGCAAAAGGCAGCCCGCGTTTTCACCATTGGCTCACCACCCATCCTCACCTCGGCCCGCCGATTGCCGCCTGGCGTACCCGCCGCGTCGTGCCTCACCGCGCTAAAACCCTCGCCATCCTCATGCTCGCTGCCTCACTCAGCGGCGGCATCTACCTGCTCGATAACAACGACCACCTGAAACTGGCGCTCGCCCTCATCATCCTGGCCCTGATGCTGTGGGTGCGCCGCCTGCCGGAGGCATAACCATGACAAAACACCGCTTCCCCAACCCTGAGCGTGCCGACCACCACGGCCTGCTCGCTCACAGCGACAGCATTGACGCCGGACTCGTCTTTTCTGCGCACAGCGAAGGCGTTTTTCCCTGGTATGACAGCGGCGACCCCGTCCTGTGGTGGAGCCCCGACCCGCGCGGCATCATCCCGACCAATGGCGTGCACGTGAGCCGCAGCCTGCGCAAACAGCTGCGCACCATGCCGTACCACCTTACCCTCGATACCGCCTTTGGCCGCGTCATCGACTACTGCGCCAACGTCCACGGCGACAGCTGGATTACCGCCGACATCCGCCGCTGCTACACCGAACTCTATCGCCAGGGCCGCGCGCACAGCTGCGAACTCTGGCACGGCGATTCCCTCATCGGCGGCATGTACGGCGTCAGCCTGGAACGCATCTTCTGCGGCGAATCCATGTTCAGCCTGCGGCCGTCGGCGTCAAAAATCGTCCTCGTCCGCCTCTGCCAATACCTCGCCCGCCTTGGCATTGATACCCTCGATACCCAATTCCTCACCCCGCACCTCATCAGTATGGGCGGCATCCATATCCCGCGCCGCGACTACCTCGCCCGCCTCACCGACAACCCCGACGCCCACCGTGGCCGCTGGCAGTGGCAGGAAACGGGATAAATACCGGTTTTGTCGCTCTCCAAGAAGTTCATAAACAAAAAGACCACTTAAAAAAGTGGCCTTTTGCAGTTGAGTATTACAAATTTGCAGAATAGAAGATAAATCTGAGACTATTTCTTTACGGCATCTTTTACATCAGACCATTTATCTGCGACAGCCTCTTTAGCATCAGACAACTTATCGGCTGCTGCATCTTTGGTGTCGGTAAATTTATCTACCACGGCATCTTTAGCATCAGACAGCTTATCTGCAGTCGCATCTTTGATGTCGGTGAATTTATCTACCACAGCATCTTTAGCGTCAGACAACTTATCTGCAGCCGCATCTTTGATGTCGGTGAATTTATCTACCACGGCATCTTTAGCATCAGACAGCTTATCTGCAGCCGCATCTTTAGCATCAGATAGCTTATCTGCAGCATCAGATAACTTATCTGCTGCCGCATCTTTGATGTCGGTGAATTTATCTACCACGGCATCTTTCACATCAGACAATTTATCTGCTACCGCATCTTTGATGTCGGTGAATTTATCTACCACGGCATCTTTCACATCTGACAGTTTTTCTACAGTAGCGTCTTTTACATCTGTAAAAGTATCAGAAATAGTTTCACTTACTTTTGAAACATTATCGGTTGAGGAATTATTACCAACGTTCGTATTGGCAGAGTGTTTATTTTCCATAGTAGGCTCCTAATATTTGCATATTATTTTTTGATGCTTTGCTTTCAGCACACATTTATCGACTTAAGATGATTACGCTGTCGATAAATTTGAATATACCAATATTTTTGTTAAGTTTCCATGTTTTTTTGTGAAATATCATATCCATTTTCACAAAAAGCCACAAAAAAACCACCTGCCAAGCGAGATAAAACCTAGGTTTGTCGCTAGGATAGACAAAATCTATGACCCAAATACCTGCCCAAACAAGGCGGGGGCGCACTACACTATCCCCTCTTTTCTAACCCACTCGCCGCCCATGACCCGCCCCGACCTCGCCCGCCTCTACGAAGCCAGCCCCTACGCCGCCGCCCAACTCGAACGCCACCCCGACTGGCTGGCCGACCTTGACCCCGCTGCCAGCCCCGACGAAGACTACCGCGCCACTTACGCCGCCGAACACCCGCACGCCGCGACAGAAGACGAACTGATGCAACAACTGCGGCGCTACAAACACCGCCGCCAAGTGCGCCACATCCACGCCGTCGTGAACGGCCTCATCGACGAACCCGCCTTCCTCGCCCGCACCAGCGCCCTGGCCGAAACCCTCATCAGCGCCGCGCTCGCCTGGCAGCACCAGGCTCTTGCCGCACGCTACGGCGAACCCGTGGACGCCGACGGCAACCCCGTCCCCATGCTCGTCCTCGGCATGGGCAAACTGGGCGGCGGCGAACTCAACTTCTCCTCCGACATCGACCTCATCTACGCCTACCGCGAAAACGGCACCACCCGCACATCCGGCAAACAAAAACCCCAGGAACACGAAAGCTGGTACCGCAAACTCGCCCAGCGCCTCATCCACACACTCGACACCAACACCGCCGACGGCAACGTTTACCGCGTCGATATGCGCCTGCGCCCCTTCGGGCAAACCGGGCCGCTCGCCCTCTCCTTTGCCGCGATGGAACAGTACTACCTCATCCACGGCCGCGACTGGGAGCGCTACGCCCTGATGAAAGCACGCCCCGTCGCCGGTGACCTCGACGGCGGCCGCCAGCTGCTCGCCGCGCTGCGCCCCTTCACCTACCGCCGCTACCTTGACTACGCCGCGCTCACCGCCCTCAGCGACATGAAGCAAAGCATCAACCGGCAAATCCGCGAAGCGGGCATCGAGCGCCACATCAAACTCGGCGCGGGCGGCATCCGCGAAGCCGAATTCACCGTACAGGCCATCCAGATGATCTACGGCGGCCAATACCCGGCGCTACAAACCCCGAACTACCTCGAAGCCCTCGCCCGCATTGGCGAGCGCGGCCTGTGGCGCGGCGAACAAACCGCCGCCCTGCGCGACGCCTACCTCACCCTGCGCCGCGTCGAAAACGCCCTGCAGTACGAACACGAACAACAAACCCACCAACTGCCGGAGGACGAAGCCGCCTGGCAACGCCTGGCGCTGGCCTGCCGCGCGCCGGACGCTGCCAGCCTGCAAGCACAAATCCGCGCCGCCCGCGACACCATCCACCAGCACTACAACAGCACCATTGCCGAAGACGACGACGCCCCCGCCGACCAACCCGGCGACGACCGCCTGCGCGACATCGACTGGCGCGACCCGGACGACCCGCGCCTTGCGCGCTGGCTCGAACAAACCCTGCCCGGCGCCGCCGCACGCGAACCCGTTGCCGCGCGTCTTGCCCAATTCGTGCGCGACACCAACTGGCACCGCCTGCCGCAGAGCACCCAAAAACACCTCGACCACATCCTGCCCGCCCTGCTCGAACACAGCCAACAAAACGGCTGGCACGGCCTCGGCGGCCTGCTTGACCTCCTCACCGCCGTCAGCGGGCGCAGCAGCTACATCACCATGCTCGCCGAACAACCGGCGCTCATCAGCCACCTGCACCACATCGCCAGCCGCGCCGCCTGGCTCATCCAATACATCGCCGCGCACCCGCTCGTCCTGGACGACATCATCAGCGAACGCCGCCTGATACCCGGCAAAGAAGCCCTCGCGCAAGACCTCGCCGCGCGCCTGCAAAACATTGACGACGAAGAAACCTGGCAACACGCCCTGCGCGACTACAAACACGTCCAAACCTTCAAAACCGCCTGGGCGGACACCCACGACAAACTGCCGCTGATGCAAGTGAGCGACCAACTCAGCCACATCGCCGAAACCACCCTGCAAGCCGCGCTTGACCACGCCGAAGCCACCCTGCGCGCCAAACACGGCACCCCGCGCAAAGCCGACGGCAGCCCCGCCGAAATCACCATCATCGGCTACGGCAAACTGGGCGGCCTCGAACTCGGCTACAGCTCCGACCTTGACCTCGTCTACCTCTACGACGACGGCGACAGCCAGGGCATGACCGACGGCGCCAAACCCATCGACAACCTGCGCTACTACACCCGCCTCGCGCAACGCACCAACAACCTCCTAAGCGCCGCGAGCAGCAACGGCATCATCTACGACATCGACACCCGCCTGCGCCCTGGCGGCGCGAGCGGCCTGCCGGTCAGCAGCATCCAGGGCTTTGCCCGCTACCAGCGCGAAAACGCCTGGACCTGGGAACACCAGGCGCTGACGCGCAGCCGCCCCGTGGCGGGGAGCCCTGCCCTCGGCGAACGCTACACCCGCCTGCGCCACGAACTGCTCACCCGCCCGGCTAAAGCGACCCTGCGCGAAGACATCCTCGCCATGCGGCAAAAAATGCACGACAACGCCGCGCCACTGCCGCCGGACACCTTCCACCTCAAACAAAGCACGGGCGGCCTCATCGACATCGAATTCATCGTCCAATACCTGCTGCTCGCCCACGGCGAGGCAGAACCCATCCTCAGCCGCATGAGCGACAACATCCGCCAGCTCGCCGCACTGGAAGCCACCGGCATCCTCACCTCATCGCAGGCGATGACCCTGCGTGACGCCTACCGCAAACTGCGCACGGAAGCCCACCACCGCCAACTGAACGACCGCGACAAACGCGTTCCCGCCGCCCCCTGGCAAGCACTGCGCGACAACATCTGCGCCATCTGGCGGGACATCTTCGCCCTCAACTGAAAACGGGCATTACGCCGCCTAGCGGCTGCTCGCAAACCCAGAGTTTATCCCGCTTGGCGGCCTCCGCGAGCCCAGAAACCAGAAAACCGCGCCAACAAGCCCCTCGCCCCGTGGGAGAGGGGTTGGGGAGAGGGTTAGACAAACTGCGCAGCGACAAAACCCAAGTTTTATCCCGCTTGGTGGAACCAGCAATTACCCCGCTTAACGCGCCTCAAACCAAAAGCCGTACAAAAAGAGCCCCTCCCCTGCCTTTGGCAGGAGAGGCTGGATGCGTGGTCATCTGCAGGACGAAATAAAAATAACACGAACCCGCTTGCGGACTTTAGCCCACTATCCGCATGAAGCATCCCCCATCACAGCAAATAACCGTCCAAGCGCTATTGGACAACCGTCCAATGTCGCACTATACTCTTGGACAATTGTCCAAACGACCTGACCATGACCGCCATCACCATTGACCACCTCAGCCACCGCTACGGCAAAACCACCGCGCTGGACAACATCAGCCTCACCCTGCCGCGCGGGGCGACCGTCGGCCTCATCGGCCCGGACGGCGTTGGCAAAAGCACCCTGCTCGGCATCATCGCCGGCGTGCGCCGCATCCAGAGCGGGCAAGTGCGCGTCCTTGACGGCGACATGACCCGCGCGCGCGACCGTCTTGCCCTCTCGCACCGCATCGCCTACATGCCGCAAGGACTGGGGCGCAACCTCTACCCCACCCTCAGCGTTTACGAAAACATCGACTTCCACGCCCGCCTCTTTGGCCTTGAACGCCGCGAACGCCGCGCGCGCATCCAGCGCCTCCTGGACGCAACCGGCCTCGCCCCCTTCCCCGACCGCGCCGCCGGCAAACTCTCCGGCGGGATGAAACAAAAAGTCAGCCTCTGCTGCGCCCTCGTCCACTCGCCCGACCTGCTCATCCTTGACGAACCCACCACCGGCGTTGACCCCCTGTCGCGCCGCCAGTTCTGGGCGCTGGTGCACGACCTGCAACAAGAAACCACGGGCATGACCACCCTCGTCGCCACCGCCTACATCGAAGAAGCCGAACAATTCCGGCAACTGCTGGCGATGGACGCGGGCAAACTGCTCATCAACGCGCCGACCGCCGCCACCATGCGCGACTACGGCTGCGCTACCCTCGAAGAAACCTACATCAAACTGCTGCCACCGGAAAAACAACAAGGCACCGGCGGTCTCGACCCCACCCCCTTCGTTCCCGATCCCCACGCCCCGCCCGCCATCGAAGCACACAGCCTCACCAAAACCTTCGCCGACTTCACCGCTGTGGACCACGTCAGCTTCACCATCGAAAAAGGCGAAATCTTCGGTTTCCTCGGCAGCAACGGCTGCGGCAAAACCACCACCATGAAAATGCTCACCGGCCTCTTGCAGGCCAGCAGTGGCAGCGCCAGCCTGCTTGGCGCACCGGTGGACGCAGGCAGCGTCTCGACCCGGATGCGCGTCGGCTACATGTCGCAAGCCTTCAGCCTCTACGAAGAACTCACCGTGCGGCAAAACCTCGAACTGCACGCCCGCCTCTACCGCTTGGGCACGGGCAGCAAAGCCGCCATCAGCGAAGCACTCACCCAATACGACCTTGCCACCGTCGCCGAACAAAAACCCGCTGCCCTGCCGCTTGGCATCCGCCAGCGCCTGCAACTCGCCGCAGCCTGCCTGCACCGCCCCGAAGTGCTTATCCTCGACGAACCCACCTCCGGCGTGGACCCCGCTGCCCGCGATATGTTCTGGCGACACCTGCTGCGCATGTCGCGTGAAGACAAAATCACCATCTTCGTCTCCACCCACTTCATGAACGAAGCGGCGAGGTGCGACCGCATCTCCTTCATGCACCAGGGCCGCGTGCTGGCCGTGGGCAGCCCCGCCGCCCTCACCGCACAAAGCGGCGCGCCCAACCTCGAAGAAGCCTTCATCGCCTACCTGATAGCGGATGAAAAACAGCAGAACCCGGTAAATACGTCGCTTGGCACCCCATCCACTGAAACCGTAGGGTGGGCTTCAGCCCACCAGACAAATCCCGCAGACGCCACACCAAGCAGCAATAGCCCAGAAAAGCCCGCCAATACCCCGCTTGACGGCGCAAACCCGATAAATACGTCGCTCAACGCCACTGCACCAGCCGCCGACACAGGAACCATCCCTTCCCCCGCTTGCGGTGGAAGGCGGCCGGAGGCCGGAAGGGGGGAAACAGCAGGCCCAACGACCACCCCATTTGACGGCACAAACCCGGTAAATACGCCGCTCAACGCCACCGCACCAGCCGCCGACACAGGAACCATCCCTTCCCCCGCTTGCGGGGGAAGGTGGCCGGAGGCCGGAAGGGGGGAAACAGCAAACTCAACAACCACCCCGCTTGACGGCGCAAACCCAGCAAATACCTCGCTTGACGGCGTAACCCCAGTCAATACCTCGCTTGGCGCGCCGAAAACGGCCACCCTGCGCTACTGGTTCGCCACCACCTGGACCTTTGCCCGCCGCGAAGGCACAGAACTGCTGCGCGACCACGTCCGCACCTTCTTCGCCCTCTTTGGCCCGATCATCCTTATGACCGCCATCACCTGGGGCGTCTCCTTCGACATCAAAAACCTCACCTACGCCGTCCTCGACCACGACCACAGCGCCGAAAGCCGCGCCATCATCGAGCCACTCGCCGGCTCGCGTTACTTCAACGAACTGCCGCCGCTTAGCGACGAAAGCCAACTGCTTGACCGCCTCGCCAGCCGCGAAGCCAAACTCACCATCGACATCCCGCCCAACTTTGGCCGCGACCTGCTGCGCGAACGGCGGCCGGAAATCCACTACCACATCGACGGCGCCGAATCCTTTAACGCCGCCAACATCAACGCCTACATCCCCGCCATCCTCGCCGCTTACACCCGCGAACAGGCACGTGCGCGCGGCATCGCCCTGCCGCCGCCCGCTGCCTCGCTCGAACCCCGCTACGCCTACAACCAGGACTTCAAAAGCGTGAACGCCATCGCCCCCGGCGTCCTCATGCTCGCCCTCACCCTCTTTCCGGCGATGATGGCCGCTGTCGGCGTCGTCCGCGAACGCGAAATCGGCAGCATCGCCAACTACTACACCTCGCCCGCCAGCCGCCTGCAATACCTCGTCGGCAAACAACTCCCCTACATTGCCACCGCCATGCTGAGTTTCGCCATCCTCTACCTGATGATGCGCTACTGGTTCGGCCTGCCGATGAAAGGCTCGCTCGCCGCCCTCACCCTCGCCACCCTGCTGATGAGCTGCACCTCAACCGCCATCGGCCTGCTCTTCTCCACCTTCACCCGCTCACAAGTCGCCGCTATCTTCCTCACCGCCATCGCCACCATCATGCCGGCGCTGAACTTCTCCGGCTTCCTCGTCCCCGTCTCGGCGCTTGAAGGCGGCGCGCATATCTTCGGCAAAATCATCCCCTCCACCTGGTACGCCGTGACCACCACCGGCACCTTCAGCAAAGGCCTCGGCGTCCACGAACTGCACCGGGAAATCCTGCTACTCGCGCTCTACTACGCCGTCTTCCTCACCGCCGCCTGCCTCAACCTGAAAAAGCAGGAAAAATAACCATGAAAAATAACGACGCCAATAATTCCGCTGCGCAAAACGCCCTCACCCCAACCCCTCTCCCGCAAGCGGGCGAGGGGCTTTCCCGTGCGAACAACGAAGAACAGCAGCAAAACCCCATACCTTGCCTACAAGCACCACAACCATCCGCTTGCACAAAAAAACTCCCCTCGCCCGCTTGCGGGAGAGGGGTGGGGGGTGAGGGCAAAAAACACCCAAAAGAAAAGCACATGTCCAAGACCTACCGTCCCGCTATCAGCGAACGTACCCAAAAACAGGCCAAGAGCCTGCGCCGCACCATGACCGAAGCTGAACAGCGCCTCTGGTACCACCTGCGTAATCGTCGCCTGAGCGGCTACAAATTCAAACGCCAATACCCCATCGGCAACTACATCGCCGATTTCATCTGCCTCGAAAAAAACCTCATCATCGAAGCCGACGGCGGGCAACATAACGACAACTCCCGCGACGATGCCCGTACCGCATGGCTGCAAGCACAAGGTTATACCGTCCTGGGCTACTGGAACCACGACATCCTGCAACAAACCGAAGCCGTGCTGACCCATATCCTGCACCACCTCGAAAACAGAGACGGCAAATGAACACCCTGAAAAACATCCTCACCCTCGCCGGTAAAGAACTGCGCAGCCTGCTCGGTGACCCCATCCTTATCATCCTCACCCTCTACATGTACACCGGCGTCGTCATTGCCATGAGCCAGAGCAACACCGACCTTAGGAACGCCGCCGTCGCCGTCATCGACGAAGACCACAGCACCCTTTCCTACCGCATCCGCGACGCCATCCTGCCGCCCTACTTCCAGCGCCCTGTGGAAATCGCGCGCGACAGCGCCGACAGCCACATGGACAAAGGCGACTACACCTTCATCATCGACATCCCGCCCAACTACGAGCGCGACATCCTGCAAAACCGCAGCCCGCAGGCACAGCTCACTATCGACGCCACCCGCATGAGCCAGGGCGGGGTCGGCGCTGCCTACCTCAGCCAAATCCACAACCGCGAAATAAACCGCTTCCTCGGCCGCCCGGATGACGCCAGCCTCCTGCCCATCCGCCCCGTCCTGCGCACCCACTACAACCCCAACAGCGAAAACGCCTACCAAATGCCCGTCGCCGCCCTCGGCACTGCCACCATGCTCCTCTTCCTCCTCCTCATCGGTGCCGCCGTCATCCGCGAACGCGAACACGGCACCCTCGAACACCTCCTCGTCATGCCCGTCACCCCGCCGGAAATCATGCTCGCCAAAATCCTCGCCAACGGCGCCTTCATCCTCACCACCTCGACCGCCTCCCTGTGGTTCATCGTCCACATCACCCTCGGCATCCCCATCAACGGCAGCATCCCGCTCTACATCGCCGGCAGCGCCGTGTACCTCTTCTCCATCGCCTCACTCGCCATCATGCTCGCCACCCTCACCCCCACCATGCAGCAATACAGCCTGCTCATGCTGCCCGTCTTCATCATCATGAACCTCTTCTCCGGCGCTGTGACCTCACGCGTCAACATGCCGGACTTCACCCGCCTCATCAGCGAATACTGGCCGCACACCCAATACACCCTCTTCAGCCAGAGCCTCATCTTTCGCGGCGCAGGCCTCGACACCCTCTGGCCGCAACTCCTCGCCATGGGCGTCGTCGGCGCGCTCTTCCTCGGCTACGCCCTGCTGCGCTTCCGCAAAATGCTCGAACAACAGAACTGAACCCATCGACCCAAGGAACATGACCATGACCCCCCGCCCCCTCCTCCTCACCCTCACCGCCGCCCTCCTCAGCGCCTGCCAAACCACCACCATCACCACCGCGAGCCGCGTCCCCCTGCCCGCCGCCTACGAAAGCGCCCCGGCAGCCGCCCAACCCGACGACATCAGCCGCTGGTGGCGGCAGTGGCAAGACCCCGTCCTCGACCGCCTCATCGCCCGCGCCCTCGCCCACAACCCCGACATCGCCATCGCCCGCAGCCGCCTGCAAGAAGCGCGCGCCATCGCCCGCCTTGCCGACGCCGACCTCGGCCCGACCGTCGGCCTCGGCGCAAACGCGTACCGCCTCGACACCAACCTGCAAAACCCCATCAGCGCCGACACCCGCGCCCTCCTCGCGCAAAACCCGCTTGCGGGCAGCATCCGCGACAACCGCCTGCAAAAACACGCCAACATCCTCGGCCTCGGCCTCAGCGCCAGCTGGGAACCCGACATCTTCGGACAAAAACAAAGCGACGCCGATGCCGCCCGCCACGCCGCCCTCGCCACCGCCGAACAAACCCACGCCGCACAACTCCTCATCAGCGCCGAAATCGCCGACCAATACCACCGCGCCCGCGCCACCGAAGCCCGCAAACGCGCCGCCGACACCACCATCACCACCCTTGAACAACTCGCGCGCTACATCGAAGCGCGCTACCAGGCCGGGCACACCACCGCCTACGAAAAAGACGAAATCCAGAGCCGCCTCAGCGCCGCCAAAGCCAAACGCAGCACCCTGGATGCCGAAAAAAACGCCGCCGTGCGCGCCATTGCCATCCTCTGCGGCGACACTCCGCAACACTACCGCCTGCCGGACAGCCCGCGTGACACCCTTGCCCACCCGCCTGCCGCCCCGCGTGGCCAAACCCCGCAAGGACTCATCGAACGCCGCCCCGACCTGCGCGCCCGTGCCGCCGAAACCCAGGCCTACGCCGCGAAACTCGCCAGCGCCAAAGCAGACCTCCTGCCGCGCATCAAACTCGATTTCCTCGGCCAGGGCGTACTCAACATCGACGGCGACCACGCCCTCAAAGGCTGGATGAGCCTGCTCACCGCCGGCATCCAGGTGCCGATCTACACACACGGTAGAATCCAGGCCAACATCGATGCCGCCGACGCCCGCCTCAAAACCGCGCTGCTGCAATACGACCGCACCCTGCTACAAGCGCTGGCCGACGTCGATAACGCCTACCAGGGCGAAGCTGCACTCGCCGAACAAGAACGACACCTCAGCGAAGCACTTGCAAACGCCGAACAACAGGCAGCGGATGCCGAAAAACTCTACCGCTACGGCAACAAAACCCTCGCCGAAGCGCTGACCGCCCGCCTGAATGCCGTGCAGACCGAAGAAGCCCTCATCCAGAACCGCCTCGCCCACGCGCAAATGCTCACCGCTCTCTACAAAGCCCTCGGCGGCGGCTGGACAGCAGACAGTACAAACTCATGACCGCCCCCGCCCTGTCGAAAACACGCCGAACAAACCGATACAATGCCCGCCCTGACACCCACTAACAGGACAAACCATGCCCTATCCCACTCCCGACGGCGTTGTCTTCGATTGCGACGCCACCCTCTCCGCCCTTGAAGGCATCGACGAACTTGCCGCACAAGCGGGCGTCGCCGCAGAAGTCAGCACTCTCACCCACCGCGCCATGAACGGCGACATCCCGCTGGAAGCCATCTACGGCGAACGTCTCGCCCTCATCCGCCCACCGCGTGCCTCTCTTGCCGCCATCGCCCGCCGCTACCAGGAAACCATCGTCCCCGGAGCGCACGAAACCATCGCCGCCTTGCAGGCACGCGGCATCAAAACCGCCATCGTCAGCGGTGGCCTGCTTGACGCGGTGCTGCCACTGGCCGCTGCCGTTGGCGTGGCAGCGGCTGACACCTTCGCGGTCAGCCTGCAATTCGACGATGCCGGCAACTATCTGCACTACCTCGATAACCCGCTTACCACCGCTGGTGGCAAGGCAGAGGTTGTCGCTGCCTGGAAAAAGCAGCACGGCCTCAAACACGTGGTCATGGTCGGTGACGGCATGAGCGACATTGCCGCCCGCGCCCCGAATGCCGCCGACCGCATCATCGGCTACGGCGGTGTGGTCGAACGCGCCGCCGTACGCGCCGCTGCCGATCAATACAGCACCGCCCGCGATCTGCGTGAACTCTTGCCGCTTATCCTGGGTGATGCAATAGCAGGCAAGTAGCGTAAACTGCGTATATGCAAAACATATAATTAAATCAGATAAACGTATTGCGCAATGCGTCTGCCAAACCAATAACTTATATCATTATTAACTTCGTGGTGAATTATGCTACATAAAGTTTCACTATTCTTTGCTAAAAAACTATCCTTTAGCCTTTTATTTAAAGCCTTCCTTATTATATTTTTTCCTAATATAATTTTCTTAACATTAGCATGGCTTACAGATACAGCAAGACCATTTATTAATGTAGATTACATTGTTGCTATACTACTAATTATAGCTCCTTATTCATTCATCCAGCTGTTGGGTGTAACTATTCTCTGGGTGTCAATACTATTTGACACCCTTATGATGGTTATACAATTATTCCCATTTATGGATTTAACCGGTGCTTTAGATTTGTTACCTTTTATATTAAATGCCCCTACAATATATAAATTATTTATACTTTTACTATGTTTATATATATTAGTATTGCCATTTCTAATCATTTTTTTAGCAAAAAAAACAAATATTATCTCTATCACCATTATAAGCATATTAATAACTGTTATAGGTTTCTTGCTTAGCGATTTAAAATATCAAAACAATATAGATAAATTATTTGGTAGGGATAATTTCTTTTATGTAAATAGCCAAATATTTCTATACAAAGATATGAGAGATATCTATTTTAGAGACATCTATGATAATACACCCATATTTGCTCCACAAAAATATGACCGTGCAGCAAATAACTTACAACAACCATTCTCAAAAAAAATACTGTTTATCGTCAATGAATCATGGGGACAACCTGCAAATTTCTCCATACAACAAGATGTGTTGCATAATCTGTTGGCGCAGCGTGATAACTTAGAATTTTGGCAGGAAGGTCATTTCCCGTTTATTGGGGCAACTGTGCAAGGAGAGCTGCGTGAGTTATGCAATATAGATGTTCATGGTTATGCTTTACGTAATTCTCCATCAGATCAATTTTCTGATTGTTTGTCTGCTAAGTTAAAAAAACTAGGTTATGCGACGATTGCTTTACATGGTGGTACTGGTAGCATGTATGATCGCTACAGTTGGTATCCCAAAGCAGGTTTTTCTCAGTTTATTGCTGCTGAGCAGCTGACGGATAAGCCACGCTGCCAACATGGTGTGTGCGATAGCGCATTATTTGATGTTGTCGCAAAATCATTTATACAGCATAATGGCGATAAAATATTTTTTTACTGGCTGACTCTAAGTTCTCATATTAGTTATCCACAGCAGGATATTTTTAATCATCGCTTACAGTGTGATAAATATGGCTTGCCTAGCGAAACATCTTTATGCAGGAATTTTAGCTTACAAACACAGTTTTTTGATGACCTAGCGGAATTGATTACCTTGCCTGAGATGAAAGGTGTTGAAGTTATTGTAGTGGGTGATCATTCACCACCAACACTCAGTTTAAGTGAGCCTTATAAATATTTACATAAAGGAGGAGAAGTCTCTTGGATTCATTTCAAAGTAAAAGAATAATTTCCGTTCAGAAAGAATACTGTTTTTGGTCCTCAATTATTCAGCAAGTGAAATATCTTTTTCACGAGGAATGACTTGCAGAAGAAAATTATCAGCACCCGCACATCATATATTACCAGAGTAAATAGAAGTCCATCTCGCATCAGGGTTTGCGCAAACGATAAAAGTGACATTGAACAACCATAAAAGTTATTCTATGTCACTCATAGTATCCCTACCTTTTTCCATTCTTCTACCTGATCATCCATGCAGGTGGTGTTGTATTCGGAAAGGATCGCGGCAGCAGTTTCAGAATGTGTTCATAATCTCTGCTGTAAACTATCGGCATGAACAGAAAAGCCTACCCAAGCGATATCAGTCGCGAGCAATTTGCGCCTCTCCTTCCCCTGCTG
>ERZ772971.52-NODE-52-length-69119-cov-5.826118_pt1 | contig 69119 bp, 48 predicted proteins | sample MGYA00511943_ERZ772971 | MGnify/ENA primary metagenome ERZ772971 (study PRJEB29015, sample SAMEA2737929) | human oral metagenome | biome: human oral; feature: human-associated habitat; material: dental | place: China | collected 2144 ... | reverse complement strand
CATCATGTACGCGCTGGGCTGGACGCAGCACTCCATCGGGGCGCAGATCCTGCGCTGCGGTGCCATGGTGCAGCTGCTGCTGGGCAACATCGGTGTGGCGGGTGGTGGCATGAACGCACTGCGCGGGCACTCCAACATTCAGGGCCTGACGGACCTGGGCCTGCTCACGTCCTCGCTCACCGGCTACCTGAGCCTGGCCAACGAGGCCGAACAGGACTACACGGCCTACATTGCCAAACGCACCAAAAAGCCGCTGCGCCCGGGGCAGGTCAGTTACTGGCAGCACTATCCGAAGTTCCACGTCAGCCTGATGAAGTCCTGGTATGGCGACAAGGCCACGAAGGAGAACAACTGGGCCTACGACTACCTGCCCAAGCTCGACCGTCCGTACGACATGCTGCAGATCTTCGAGCTGATGAACGAGGGCAAGGTCAACGGCTATCTGGCGCAGGGCTTCAACCCGATTGCCTCGCTGTCGAACAGCCACCGGGTGCGCAATGGTCTGGCCAAACTGAAGTTCCTGGTCATCATGGACCCGCTGGCCACCGAAACGTCCGAGTTCTGGCGCAACTTCGGCGAGTACAACGACGTGGACACGGCCTCCATCCAGACCGAGGTGTTCCGTCTGCCCACCACCTGCTTCGCGGAAGAGGACGGCTCCATCGTCAGTTCCTCGCGCGTGCTGCAGTGGCACTGGAAGGCGGCCGAGCCGCCGGGCGAGGCGCGTCCGGACATCCAGATCATGTCGGCCCTGCACCATCGCATGCGGGAGATGTACGAGAAGGAAGGGGGCGTGTTTCCCGACCCGATCCGCGACCTGGACTGGAGCAGCTACTATAACCCCGAGGATCCCACCCCCGAAGAGCTGGCGAAGGAGTACAACGGCTGGGCCATCACCGATGTGACCGATCCGAAGGATCCGCACAAGGTGCTGCGCAAGGCCGGCCAGCAGCTGGGGGCGCTGGGCGAGCTGCGCGACGATGGTTCCACTGCCAGCGGCTGCTGGATCTGGGTGGGCTGCTGGACGGAAGAAGGCAACCAGATGGGCCGGCGCGACAATTCCGACCCGACCGGCATCGGCAACACGCTGAACTGGGCCTGGGCCTGGCCGGCCAACCGCCGTGTGCTCTACAACACCGCCTCCACGGATGTGAAGGGCAAGCCCTTCAATCCGAAGCGGATGCTGGTGCAGTGGGACGGCCAGAAGTGGACGGGCCCGGACATTCCGGACATGGCGCCGACGCTGGCCCCCGAAAGCGGGGCAGGTCCGTTCATCATGAACCCGGAAGGGGTGGCGCGCTTCTTCTCGCGCGGCCTGATGGCCGAGGGGACCTTCCCCACGCACTACGAGGCCTTCGACAACCCGCTGGGCTACAACCCGATGTACCCCAACAATCCGAAGGCGGTGTCGTCGCCGGCGGCGCGGGTGTTCGGCCCCATCTGGGAAACCTTCGGTTCACCGAAGGAGTATCCGCACGTGGGTACCACCTACCGGCTCACCGAGCATTTCCACTACTGGACCAAGCACGCGCTGATCAACGCCGCGCTGCAGCCGGAACAGTTCGTGGAAATCGGCGAGGCGCTGGCCAGCGAGATGGGCATCAGGCAGGGCGACCACGTGAAGGTGTCGTCCAAACGGGGCTACATCAAGGCCGTGGCCGTGGTCACCAAGCGGATCAAGCCGATGCAGATCGATGGCAGAACCATCCACCACGTGGGCATCCCCATCCACTGGGGCTTCAAGGGGATGACGCGGCCGGGCTTCCTGGCCAACACCCTCACGCCGTTCGTGGGCGATGGCAACAGTTTCACCCCCGAGTTCAAGACCTTCCTCGTGAAGGTCGAGAAGATCTGAGGAGCGCAGCACCATGTCAATGCAATCGCTCGACATCAAGCGCCTGTCGGCCACCACCACCACGCCGACCCAGATCCGCGAGCCGCGCTCGGGTGAGATCGCCAAGCTGATCGACGTCTCCAAGTGCATCGGCTGCAAGGCGTGCCAGTCCGCCTGCATGGAGTGGAACGACCTGCGGCCGGTCATCGAGATGTCGGCCGACGGTCCGCACGTCACCAGCATCTGCGACGGCACCTACAACAACCCGACCGACCTGAACGGCAACACCTGGACGGTGATGCGGTTCACCGAGTACGAGAACGAGGCCACCGGCAATCTGGAATGGCTGATCCGCAAGGACGGCTGCATGCATTGCGCCGATCCGGGCTGCCTGAAGGCCTGCCCGTCGCCCGGTGCCATCGTCCAGTACACCAACGGCATCGTCGATTTCCACGAGGAAAAGTGCATCGGCTGTGGCTACTGCATCACCGGCTGCCCGTTCAACATCCCGCGCATCTCCGAGAAGGACCACAAGGCGTACAAGTGCACCCTGTGTTCCGACCGGGTGGGCGTGGGTCTGGAGCCGGCCTGCGTCAAGACCTGTCCCACCGGCGCCATCATGTTCGGCACCAAGGAGGCCATGAAGGACCAGGCCGAAACCCGCATTGCCGACCTCAAGCGCCGCGGTTACGATCAGGCCGGCCTGTATGATCCGGAAGGGGTGGGCGGTACGCACGTGATGTATGTGCTGCAACATGCCGACAAGCCGTCCATCTACGCCGGCCTGCCCGACCAGCCGAAGATCAACCCGATGGTCAGCCTCTGGAAGGGCATTGCCAAGCCGCTGGCCGTGGCTGCCATGGGGGCTGCGGCGCTGGGCAGCCTGTTCCATTACATCACCAAGGGCCCCAACGACGTGTCGAAGGAGCTGGAGGACGAAATGGAGCGCAAGGACATCGAAGCCGCCGCACGCGAAGCCGGCAGGGAAGCCACCCGTCGCCGGCGACGCGGCGAACGCCAGAACACGGAGGCCTGATCCATGCAACGCAACCCACGCGACATTCAGCGCTACAACGCGTCCGAGCGGCTCAATCACTGGATCGTCGGCATCTGCTTCATCCTGCTGGCGCTCTCGGGCCTGGCCTTCTTCCATCCGGCCTTCTTCCCGCTCACGCAGCTCTTCGGCGGCGGCCCATGGACGCGGATCCTGCATCCGTACATCGGCGTCACCATGGCTTTCTTCTTCATCATCATGGCCGCGCGCTTCTGGAAGCTCAACTACATCCAGAAGCGCGACATCGAGTGGTTGATGGACATCCGGAAGATGATCGACGGCAACGACCACGACATGCCGGAGCAGGGCAAGTACAACGGTGGCCAGAAACTGCTGTTCTGGGGGCTGGTGCTGTGCATGGCAGGCATCACCGTCTCGGGCTTCATGATCTGGCGTGCCTGGTTCAACCTGCCGGTGTTCTGGGAGCGGGTGGGCGTGCTGGTGCATGCGCTGTGCGCCTTCGGCATGTTCATGCTGATCATCATGCACGTCTATGCCGCCATCTGGACGCGCGGCACCATCCGCGCCATGTTCTACGGCACCGTCACCCGCGCCTGGGCCAAGCAGCACCATCGTGCCTGGTACCGCAAGATGACGGGCGAGAACTGAGCGGCCAGCGAAGGCCCCTGTTGCGGCGTTCCTTTCGGGGCGCCGGCGTGGGCGCTTCCCTGGCCATGCTGCGTCGTTTCCGGTGCGCAGCTCCTGAACCCGCCGTATCCACAGCATCTGCTGATGTGGTCGGCGGGTTTGCTTTGCCCGGCCCGGGTGCGTCGTTACTGTCCGGGATGACCGCACCGGATTCAAAAGCCGGACGTGTCGTTCCCGTGCAGCCTGTGCCGGCACCGGGTTTGTGGTGATACCGGCAATGGGGCTATGATCGCGCCGGGGAAGCCATCTGCCTGCGCTGGCCGTCGAGGGGCGTCCGGGGCGGGCGCCCAGGGGCCGTCACACGGCCGGCTGTGCCGCCATCCCTTCCCCGCACCAGTCCAGGGAATCCCATGTCACAACGCATCCTCCAGCCTGGCGAGATCGAGGCCCTCGATCGCACCCAGTTCCCCCGCATCATCCTGCCGCAGCCCGACAGTCTGCTGCGCGAGCGTGCCAGCCGGCTGCACCAGCTGGCGCAGGACAATCACAGCCTCGGCCCCTTTCTCGGCTACCTGAAGCGGCTGGTGGATGCCCAGCGTGCCGCCCTGGCCCATGTGCCGGTGCTGCCCCAGCCCGATAATGCCCTGATCGAGCGGGCCCAGCGTCATGCCATGCCGCTGTGGCAGCTGCCCGACGATATCGATCCGGTCTGGCAGCAGACGCTGAAGGACATCACCGCGCATCTGCTGGCTGGCTCCGACGCCGAAACCCTTTCCGATACCGAACGCCAGGTGGCCGAAGAGGTGCAGGCCATGGACAGCACTGCGCTGACCCGCATGCTGGCCCGCCTGTGGAGCGATACCGTTCTCGAGCCGGAAGAGCGGGTGCGTGCGCCGCTGCTGATGGCTGCGGTACAGGTGGTGATGATGGTGCGAGCCTCGCAGCTCAACCTCAAGACGCTGCCCATCGTCGAACCGCCCACCGTCTGTCCCGTCTGCGGCAGCACCCCGCTGGCCAGCATCGTGCATGTGGGCGGCCAGGTGGAAGGGCTGCGCTACCTGCACTGTTCCGTGTGCGAAACCGAATGGCACATGGTGCGCGTCAAGTGCAGCAACTGCGCCACCACCGAGGGCATCAGTTACCGGCAGCTGGAACCGGCCGGCGTGCCCGCACAGACCGTGGAGGAACTGAAGGCCTCGCCCATGGCGGCCAGCCGCTATTTCTCGGCCTGCATGGCCGAGGTCTGCAGCAGGTGCAACAGCTACAGCAAGGTGTTCGACCAGCGGCGGGACCCGATGCTCGAGGTGATGGCCGACGACATCAACACCCTGGTGCTCGATGCCGCCATGGGCCAGTTCGGCCACGTGCGGGCCGGTTCGCATCCGTTTCTCTTTCCGGTGGATGATGGTGATGACGCCGCCACACTGGATCCGGATGCTGCGGACGGTGCGCCGGACGGGCCATCCGCAGACGAAGCGTCCCCACTGGACGATCCGGCGCTGTTTGCGCAGGACAAGCATCGGCCGCACTGATGCGCACGATGCACACCACGCTCCCCTCGGTGGACGCCCTGCTGCGCCTGCCCGGCATGCAGCCCCTGCTGGACGAATACGGCCATACCTGCACGGTGAATGTCATTCGTGCCCGGCTGGCGCAGCTGCGCGAGGCGTGGCGGGAAGGGCAGGAGGACGTGCAGTCACCCCTGCCGGAACGGGCGGGGGCAGTGTCGCCCTCTTCGGCAGGCATGAAGGAAGACTTGCCAAATATGGCGGAAAACATGCCAGGCCGGGCTCGCTCCGGAGCAGGCGGGGGCAGAGGCGTCGATGCAGGGAAAACCGGGCGGCCGGTGCCGGCCGTTCCGGCCACGGACGAGCAATGGGTGTCCCACATTGGAACCGCCCTGCGCCAGAAAATGGCGCCGCGCCTGAAGCCCGTCTTCAATCTCACCGGTACTGTGCTGCACACCAACCTGGGGCGGGCGCTGCTGCCCGACGAGGTGGTGCAGGCAGTGGTTCGTGCCATGACCACACCGGCCAATCTGGAATTCGACCTGGACAGCGGTAGCCGTGGCGACCGCGATGATCTGGTGACGGACTGGCTGCGCGAGATCACCGGTGCCGAGGACGCAACCCTCGTCAACAACAATGCGGCCGCCGTGCTGCTGATGCTCAACAGTCTGGCGCAGCGCAAGGAAGTGGTGGTGTCGCGCGGGGAACTCGTGGAAATCGGCGGGGCCTTCCGCATTCCGGACATCATGTCGCGCGCTGGGGCGAAGCTCGTGGAAATCGGTACCACCAACCGCACCCATCCGGCCGATTATGCCAACGCCATCACGCCGCGTACCGCCATGCTGATGAAGGTGCACACCAGCAATTATGCGGTGCAGGGTTTCACACGCAGCGTGGCCGAGGCCGATGTGGCCCGCATGGCGCACGATGCCGGGCTGCCCTTTGCCGTGGACCTGGGCAGTGGCACGCTGGTGGATCTTTCGCAGTGGGGGCTGCCGCGCGAGGCCACCGTGCAGGAAATGGTGGCGGCCGGCGCCGACCTCGTCAGCTTCAGCGGTGACAAACTGCTGGGCGGGCCACAGGCGGGTTTCATCGTCGGGCGTCGCGACCTCATTGCCCGCATCAAGAAAAATCCGCTCAAGCGCGCACTGCGCGTGGGCAAGCTCACGCTGGCCGCCATTGAACCGCTGCTGCGGCTGTACCTGATGCCCGAACACCTGCCGCAGCGCCTCACCACGCTGCGCCTGTTCATTCGCCCCCAAACCGATATGCGCCAGCAGGCCGAACGGCTGCGGCCGGCCCTGCAGGCCGCACTGGGGGCTGACTGGACAGTGACGGTGGAACCGATGTTCAGCCAGATCGGCAGCGGTGCGCTGCCGGTGGATGCGCTGCCCAGTTGTGGCGTGGTGATCCGCACTGCCGACGGCAAACGCAGTGGGCGCCGCCTGAAGGCGCTGGCCGCGCAGCTGCGTGCACTGCCCCGTGCCGTGATCGGTCGGGTGGCAGACGATGCGCTGTGGCTGGATTTCCGCTGTCTGGAAGCGGGGGATGAGGCCGAATTCGTGGCGCAGTGGCTGCGCCAGCATGCGCCAGAGGAGTGAGCTTCCATGATGATCGGAACCGCCGGGCACATCGACCACGGCAAGACCTCGCTGGTCAGGGCGCTGACCGGTACCGATACCGACCGACTGCCCGAAGAGAAAAAGCGCGGCATGAGCATCGAGCTGGGCTTTGCGTTTCTGGAGGACGGGAAGGCGGGGCCTGAGCGCGATGCCAGGATATCGGGCAAGGTGCGTATCGGTTTCATCGACGTGCCCGGCCACGAAAAACTGCTGCACACCATGATTGCCGGCGCCACCGGCATCGATTTTGCGCTGTTGGTGGTGGCTGCCGACGATGGTGTGATGCCGCAGACCCGCGAGCATCTGGCCGTGCTGTCGCTGCTGGGCGTGCGGCGTGGCATCGTGGCGCTGACCAAGACCGACCGGGTTGATGCCGCTCGTGTGGCCGAGGTAACGGCCGACATCACGGCACTGCTGGCACCCACGCCGCTGGCGGACGCACGCATCGTGCCGGTCTCGACCGTGACTGGCGCGGGGATCGATGAGCTGCGCCACTGGCTGGTGGCGGAGGCGCGGTGCATGGCCTATGGTGGAACGCCCCGGCCCTGGATTCCCCCCCTCCCCCCAGGGATGCGCTTCACGGACAGGCGGTTCATCGCGACGCCGTCGGCAGACGTGCAGTCTGTTGACGGAGAGAACACCGAAATGGGGGTCACCGAAGTGGAGGCCGCCGAAGCGGACCCGGTGGACCTCGTGGAAGTGGACTCCGTGGGCGTGGATAACGCCGCGGTGCCGGATCCCGCGGCCGGAGAGAACGCCCATGGCTTCCGCCTGGCCATCGACCGGGCTTTTACCCTCGACGGCGTGGGTACCGTGGTGACCGGTACCGTCCATGGTGGCCAGGTGCAGGTGGGTGATGTGCTGATGCAGATGCCCGGCGGCCCCGACGGGCTGCGCGTGCGTTCGCTGCATGCCCAGAACCGCAGCACCGGTACGGCCCACACCGGCCAGCGCTGCGCCATCAACCTGGCGGGCGTGGAACGGGATGTGCTGCAGCGCGGCCACTGGGTGGCCCAGCCCGACATCGTGTCCGTGTCGGACCGGCTGGACGTGGAACTCACGCTCTGGCATGAAGAACCCCGGGCGCTGCGCAGCGGCACGCGCGTGCACGTGCATCTGGGCACCACGTCCAGCCCGGCGGCCGTGGCGGTGCTGGATGGCTGCGTGTCCGTGCCGGCACCTGGCGAAGGGGCCATACCCGTGGACACCCTGGCTCCCGGCCGGACCGGTCTGGTGCAGCTGGTGTTGCCCCAGCCACTGGCGGCCTGGCATGGTGACCGGCTGATCGTGCGCGATGCGGCCGGCCAGCGCATCATCGGCGGCGGCCGGGTGCTGACCAGTCTGGCGCCGGTGCGCTACCGTCGCACACCCCAGCGGCTGGCCCTGCTGCGCGCGCTGCAGCAGCCGGCGCTGCAGGACCGGCTGGCCGGCCTGCTGGCGGTTTCGGACGAGGGCGTGGATCTGGCCCAGTGGCAGCGTGTCTTTGGCCTCGCCAGCGTGGCGGTGTTCGATGCACTGCTGGATCCCCTGTGCCACCGGCGCCTGTCCGGTGCCTTCGTCATGGGCGAGGCTGCGTGGCAGCGGCTCTCGGCCACCGTGCTGCAGACGCTGGCCCATTATCACGAGACCGCCACCGAAGAAATCGGCCCCGATGCCGCCCGCCTGCGCCGGCTGGCCCGGCTGCGGCTGGACGATGCCCACTGGCGGCTGGTGCTGGACGTACTGGCCAAAGAGGGGCTCATCGCGCTCAGCGGCGCCTTCGTGCACCTGCCCGGACATGGCACCGAACTGGCCGCCCGTGACCAGGCGCTGCTGGAGCGGCTGATGCCCTCGCTGATGGAGGCCGACGTGCAGGGCGCCTGGGTGCGGGACCTGGCCGAAGCCATGGGCGAGCAGCCTGCCACGCTGCGCCCGGCCATGGCCCGTCTGGCCCGTGGTGGGTATATCTACCCCATCGTGAAGGATCTGTACATCACGGCCGCCACAGCGGCGAAACTGGCCGCCATCGTGCGGCGACTGGCGCAGGAAAATGTACCGCCGCCTGACCCAGGGCAGCAGGGCCATGGGCAGCCCGTCCTGACCGTGGCCGCCTTCCGCGATGCCAGTGGCCTGGGCCGCAAGCGGGCCGTGCAGGTGCTGGAGTTTTTCGACCGCATCGGGCTGTGCCGGCGCGTGGGCGATGCGCACATCCTGCGCACGGAGAGTCTGCTGTTCAGGGCGTGAGCGGGGCGTCTTGCAGGCACACATGTCAGCACACCCGTCCCGGTGTGCGCTGCCATGTTCGAGCCTGCGCCGGTTGCTTTGGAGCATACGCAGGTTCTGGAACGGCGTGTCGGAGAGGCGCCGTCACCAGCCCGAAACGTCGCTTTTTGGGGCCTGCCGGACATTCCGTGCTGGACCGGACGCCCTGCCGTGCCACAATCACGGATTCGGAGCGCATCAGGGCGAGCAGGTGCCTGACACGCTCCAGCCCCTTGCCGGCGCATCGACGCAGGGGGATGCACACCACCGGAGGGAACACGATCCCGGTGGGTCGGCCGGGCTTCAAACCCGGTGGGTGGCGCCACGCGTCGCCGGGTGGGTTCGACTCCCATTTCCCTCCGCCATCCTGCCTGTCCATGCTCTGCAGGTGTCATCTGCAGGCATACCCACCGAACCGGTGTCATGGGTTGCCCCCGGCGGCGCATCATGTTCGGTCCGCCCATGCAGCGCTGCTGGATGCAGCCCGGTGCGCGGGCAGTACGGCAGATTCGGCTCAGACGTTATCATTTCATGATCGGGACAGGGATCGCGGCCTGGCCGGTAGCCTGGAGTTTTCGGTTTTTGCGGCCCGGCACCAGCCCCCGGCTTTTGCGGTCTGCTCCCGTTCGGAGCATGCTCCGTGAAACCCTGCCCAGAATGGCCCCGTGCTGCGTGCAGTCGGGCGGCGCTTCTGCTCCCCTGTACCTTTCTCGCTCACGGAACCTTTCATGGCAACCCACCGCGGCCCCGTCGGCGTCGAGGCCATCGGCGACTTCAACGCCCTCATCGACGCCCGTTCCCCCTCGGAATATGCGCTCGACCACATCCCCGGCGCCGTCAATCACCCCGTGCTGAACGACGAGGAGCGCGCACGCGTCGGCACCATCTACAAGCAGAAAAGCGCCTTCGAGGCGCGGCGCATCGGCGCGGGGCTGGTGGCCGGCAATCTGGCCCGGCACTGGGAGGCCAGCTTCATCCACAAGCCCGAGAGCTGGCGCCCGCTGGTCTACTGTTGGCGCGGCGGGCTGCGCAGTGGCTCGATGGTGACCTGGCTGCGCATGACCGGCTGGGATGCCCAGCAGCTGAAAGGGGGCTACAAGGCCTTTCGCCGCCATGTGGTGGAGCAGCTGCCACGGCTGATCGACGGCCTGCGACTGGTGGTGCTGTGCGGCCAGACCGGCACCGCCAAGACGCGCATCCTGCAGGCCATGGCACAGCAGGGCGCCCAGGTGCTGGACCTCGAAGGGCTGGCCCGCCACAAGGGCTCTATGCTGGGGGCCTGGCCCGGCCAGCCGCAGCCTTCGCAGAAGCAGTTCGAAACCGCGCTCTACACTGAGCTGCAGAAGTTCGACCTGTCAAAGCCGGTGTATACCGAAAGCGAGAGTGCGCGCATTGGCACCATCAGCGTGCCGCTGGAGCTGGTGAACCACCTGCGCGCCAGTACCGATCTGGTGGAAATCGACGCCAGCCCCGAAGCGCGACTGGATTTTCTGCTGCGCGACTATGCCTATCTGGGTGACGACCGGGCCGGTTTTTCGGCCATTCTGGGCAAGTTCACCCAGCTGCAGGGCAAGGAAACGGTGGCCCGCTGGCAGGCGTGGGCGCAGGAGGGCAACCTGCCGGAACTCTTTGCCGAGCTGATGGCACGTCACTACGACCCGCAGTACAAACGCTCGCTGGGGCGCAATTTCGGCCAGTGGGACCGGCGGCGTACGGTCACGGCAGACACGCTGTCGGAGGCGGGGATCGTGGCGCTGGCGGGGAAGGTGCTGGAAACGGTGGGGTGAGCCTGCTGCGTCAGTAGCGTTCATCCCTGTCGTCCCGGTCCCGGTCGCCTTCGGTGGGCACGCCACGGGCAATACCTCTCAGGCTGTCCAATGACGGGACGGGAGTCTGCAGCGAAGGGATGGTGGCTTGCGGTACATCTTCCTTTCTGGGGCAATGTGGTGTTTCTTCTTCCGTCAGGGCACCGGTCAACGTATTGATCAATGCCCGCAAGGCAGCTGACATCTGCCGGCGCCCCGGGTAGTAGAGATAAAAGCCGGGGAATGATGGGCACCAGTCTTCCAGCACCCGGATCAGCCGTCCGCTGGCAATCAGGGGCGCTGCATGGCTTTCTTCCGAATAGGCCAGACCAGCCCCCTGAACGGCAGCGATGAGCATCAGACTGGCGTCGTCCAGGATCAGGTTGCCATGAACGGCAATGTTGAGATGTCCTCCATCCTTTGCAAAGGCCCAGCGGCGCAGTTCGCCACTGCCGATTCTGCGGTAGCCGATGCAGCAGTGGCTGGTCAGATCATGAGGGGTCTGTGGCGCAGGGTGGCGCGCAAAATAACCGGGTGAGCCCACCACGGCGCGGCGCATGTCCGGGGTGATGCGCACGGCGATCATCCCCGGTGCCAGACTTTCTCCCAGTCGGATACCGGCATCAAAACCTTCCTTGACGATATCGACAAAACCATTGTTGGCCGATATTTCCAGCGTGATGTCTGGGTACCGGGTACTGAAACGCCGGAAAAGCGGCAGGATCAGGTGTTCGGCGGCACTGCGTGGCATGCTGATGCGCAGCTGTCCTGCAGGTCGCTCCCGAAAGCGGTTGACCGTTTCGACGGCCTTCTCGATGTCGTGCAGAGCCGGCTCCAGCGCGTCGTAGAGCTGCCGGCCGGCTTCGGTCAGTGAGACGCTGCGGGTGGTGCGGTTCAGGAGGCGCACGCCCAGCCGTGTTTCCAGTGTGCGCATGGCGTGCGACAGGGTCGTGGGCTTGAGATTCAGCTGGGCGGCGGCACGGCGGAAACTGCCCTCACGGGCTATACGGGCAAAGGCGACCAGTTCGCCCAGTTCGGAAGAGCGCATGTTCATGCGCCAAGACTATCAGAGCCATTGATGGCTTTCATGCATCTGTCCATGCGATGACAGGTGTCTTATCCTGCGCAGTCTGGATGCCTATCATGCCCATGGTCGACGGCCCAGGAGGCCGTCTTTGCACACAGGAGTTCCTGGTATGGTCAAAAAGACATGGCTCGTCGCTGCGCTGGTAAGTTCGCTGTCCTCTCCGGTTATGGTGATGGCTGCACAGAATGCTGACGTGGGCCGTTTGGCGTCACGCACTTACACCCGCCCTCTCTTGCGGGATATCGCGTTGCCCGATCATGCGCACCCAGAAGGTGTGGTGTTCGATGCGGCCGGCAATCTCTACGTGACCAGCATGGGGCGCGGCGCGGTCTACCGGGTCCGTCCTGGTGAAGATCGGGCCGAACCTTTCATCGCCCCGGGCAGCGCGGGGCTGATGGGCGCCCAGGGCGGCCGAATCGACCAGGCACGTGGTTTGCTGTATGTCTGTTCCAGTCATAATGGCGCCAATCCGGATGCCGTCAGGGGGCCTTCGGCTCTCAAGGCGTTTTCATTGGTAGACGGTAGCCCGCGTGGCAGCTGGGATCTGCCGGGTGGCGCCAGCGCGTATTGCAACGATATGGTGGTGCTGCCGTCGGGAGCAGTATTGGTGACCGACAGCCTGAACCCGGAAATTCTCGTATTGCGCCCCGGTAGCAAAAAGCTGGATGTCTGGCTCAGCCATCCGCGCTTTGCAGGCAAGAGCTACGCCCTGAACAACATGGCACTGGAAGCGGATGGTCGTACCCTGTACGTGGGCAAACTGGACAGTGGCGAGCTGCTGCGCATCCGCCTCACGAAGGATGAAAGGCCATCCGGTGATCCGGAGTCCATCAAATTGCCCCGACGTATCGACGATCCCGATGGCATGGCATTGGTGGCTCCGGGAAAGATGCTGATCTGTGAGGCAAGTGTGGAGGCCAACCGCGGACGCGTCAGCCTGCTGGAGATCCACGGTGACCGGGCAACCCTTGCTCCTGTTGTGGAAAACGCTGGCCTCGCAGTACCGACGGGCGTGGCCATCCGTGATGGGCAGGTCTATGTGGCAGAAAGTCAGGTGGCCCCGCTGTTTGTGCCCGAACGAAGAAAGGAGGGACTGAAACCGTTCGTGGTTCGGCGGTTTGCGCTGCCTGCCGATATTGCCGCAGAGGCCGCACACTGAGGGCAGAGGAAAGGCGGCTGCCTGTTTCCGGGCTACGCCAGCGTGATCCCCTCCGACTGCATCTTTGCCAGCAGCGCCGCCAGTTTCTTCTCGGGGTCGAGCAGCGGGTCTAGGACGTGCGCCACCATGTTCTCGGCCGATTGCCGGACCGCTGCTTCGTCCGCACTGACGGTACCGTGAAAAATGAAGGGTGGCAGAAACTTCGTGCGCACCAGATTGGCGGTCTGCTGGATGGGCTTGAGCAGCTCGCTCATCGAATAATTGTTGTAGCCCCCGGCCTGGTACGAATCTGCCGGCCCGCCGGTGGAAATGGACGACACCCATTCCTTGCCTTCCAGCGCCCGGCCTTCGGGACCGTAGGCCCAGTTGTAGGTCAGCACATCGTCGAACCACTGCTTCATCAGCGGCGGTACCGAATACCAGAAAAACGGTTGCTGGAACACCAGACGGTCATGGGCCAGCAGTGCGGCCTGTTCGGCCATCACGTCGATTTTTCCGTCCGGATAGAGGCTGTATATCCGGCGGACGGTGACATCCGGCAAGCCTTCCAGCCGTGCAGCCCACTGGCGGTTGACGGTGGACTGGTCGAGTCTGGGGTGGAATACGTTGACCAGTGTTTTCATGACCCTTGACCTCCCGGTGTCGCCGGTATGTTAATGTTCGTTAAATTATACGCTGGGCAATACAGGGCGGCAGCGTCTGCATACCGTCAATATCTGTGATGACCATGATTCGCGTCGAAGCCGATTGACCTTCAGAGGCTGTGTTTTGTACAATATGTACAAAATTTGAGGTGTCAGCCATGCGTACCATCAGTGCCAGCGAGGCGCGGCAGGGGTTTGCCGAGCTTCTGGAGTCCACCCGCGAGGGGCCCGTTTTGATCGAGCGGCAAAAGCGCGGCGTGGCCGTGGTGATGTCTGTCGAAGAGTACGACGGCCTTGTTGCGGAGGGGCGAGGGTACGGTGCGCCTGTGCCGACCGGACACAGGGTTCTCATGGAACCCGTTCAGCAGGCGTATGGAAGCCGTGAGCCAGGGGTTTTGTCTGCAGCACGGAGCCGTCCGCGCAAAAAGCGCCAGATGGGTACGCTGAAAGGCAAATTGCCCGATTTCGAGGGGTTTGATGACTGGATGGCGGACGAAATTGCCGAGATGTTCAATGGAAAGGATCCATTGCCGGATTCCTCCTTCGTGAAAGAGGATGGCAAGGACAAATGAACATCCTTTGTGATACGCACGTGCTGCTGTGGTTTCTGGACGGTCAGACCAGGCGTTTCTCCGCGGAAACACTCGGTCTTCTGATGGATGAGGGCAATACGCTGCACTACAGTGATGCCAGCATCTGGGAAATTGCCATCAAGTTCAAACAGAAACGGCCGGATTTTCCGTATGACCCCCAGTACACCGTTGATGCGCTGAATGATCAGGAGTTTGTGCAGGTACCGATCAGGTTGCGACACATCCTGGAAACCCTGAAGCTGCCCGCCGTTCATGGCGACCCGTTCGATCGTCTGCTGCTGGCGCAGGCGCGCGCCGACGGGTTTTTGTTGCTGACGGCAGACCGGCGCATTCTTCAGTACCAGGATGTGCTGGTGCGGGCGGTGTGATGCATGCGCGAATGAATCCGTAACACGCTCTGGAGCCCGCAAAGCTTGGTAACGGACAGACTTCTGAAGCCTGTCCACCCAGAGTCGCGCCCGCCTGGCATTGAGACTCATTCAGAGAGCGCTGGCTATTGTGGGCATGAAATCAGCCGTGGAAGATGTCTGACGATTCTCCGTCAATGAACCATTGCGTAAATGGGTTTTCATTCTCGTCAGTTGACGGTAAATGGCTGACGTTGAACAAGTCTACGCCTCCGCCCATGAACCGCTGCCCGTACTCCCAGTCGGCCTGCAGTGTCCAGGTACTGCACTGCGTTCTTTCGAGAACCTCCTTGATCTTCAATTGCCAGCAGAGTTCAACATCTCGCGGGTCTTTCCCGCGCCTCCAGTAGAGTATCACCGAGTTTTCTCCATCGACCCAGGACTTGATGGTGTAGTTAGCCATGAAGGTGGCGTTTTTGCTGAACCTGGCTGGCATGGTCGATGTCAGCTGGATTTCCCTGGAGAAGAATCCCTCGTCAAATGGCTTCCCGTAGTATGGTGCTGGAGAGAATAAGGAAGTATTGAGGGTGATGGTGTCGGATAAACCAAAAGAATCGCTGTCTGTCGATATTGGCAGGAGTATCTCTGCATTCAGAAAATGCTTAGTTGCGTCGATGCTGTGCCCCCCATTAATTTGGGCGAATGAGCGTACTCTGAGTGTGTAGTCTCCCTTGGCGGGGGCGTACCGGCCATCCGGAAAATTATTGAGTGGATCTTCAATATGTTCGTAGTTGTCCGGTTCATCAAGGTCGGCCTTGTAGAGCCATGTACCGTTGTAGTAGATGCGGCTGTCCACATATACTTCGGGATGTCCCGCCGGGGGATCTGTGGGAACCCGATTCTCTGTAACTGATTGCATGAACCAAGGTTCCCATCTGACGAGGATGCGAGGATCTTTCGGCAAGACTCTTGACTTGACTGGAACCTTGGCATCAAGCATCGTCAGCAGCGCATCCCCACGGATGCGGTCGGTGCTGAAGAACGGAATGGTATTGTTTGTCTGTGGAGAGGCCGTTCCGGTGACGGCTGCCGCCGCCGCCTTGGGAGGTGTCGGCATACGTGATGCCTGCGTTGAGATGGCGTCCGAACCGGCCGGAATTCCGCTTCCGGAATCCGCGCTCTGCAGGTCGCTGATACTGGCTGTATTGGGGCTGCCCGATACAGCCTTGTTGGACACATCAGAGTCTCCGCCACTACCGCAGGCTGAAAGTACGAATGCAGTCAGTACGACGGGCGAAATGGATTTGAGGGATACAGACATGGGACACCTCCCAGAAGGAATCGAAAGCACATCAGCAGCTACCATTGGCTAATGAATGGTGAGGCGCTGATTCAGATGATAGGAGTAATTTTTATGAATGCGAGCTACTCCCAACTGTCTGTGTCAGTTTGACTACATGAAACCTCTGTAAAAGGTGTTGTGCGCATCAGAATTTGTGGAATAGCAACAGATCGCAGGTGTCTTTGCCAATGTGCTGGAAGAGATCGGTTGCTGTGCGGAGAAGAATGGAGTCATGAAAGACTCCGTTGTGATGTCATGCTGCCTGTTGCAGAAATCCCAGCACCTCATCCACCAGATCCCCCCGCAGGCAATCCAGTCGCACATCCACCGGCAGCGAGCGCAGCCAGGTCAGCTGCCGCTTGGCCAGTTGGCGGGTGGCGGCCACGCCGGCTTCGAAGAGTGTATCGGACGTGCGTTCACCATCGAGCATCTGCCACACCTGCCGGTAGCCTACGGTGCGCATGGCCGGCAGCTCCGCGTGCAGTTCGGGGCGGGCATGCAGGCGCTTCACCTCGTCGATGAAGCCATTGTCCAGCATCATCTGAAAACGCTGCGCAATGCGCGCATGCAGTACGCTGCGGTCGGATGGCTCCAGGCTGATGATGCGGATGTCCGGATGGGCTTCCGGTTTCTGGCCGGCCTGCTGCAATGCCGATAATGGCTGGCCGGTGATTTCGATGATTTCCAGTGCGCGCTGGATGCGCTGCGCATCGGTGGCGTGCAGGCGCTGTGCGGTGGGCGGGTCCAGTTCGGCCAGGCGTGCATGCAGAAAGGGCCAGCCGTGTTCGGCGGCTTCGGCATCCAGCCGCGCGCGGATGTCGGGGCGGGCGCCGGGCAGATCATCCATGGGGTGCAGCAGCGTGCGTGCATACAGCATGGTGCCGCCCACCAGCAGCGGCAGCCGGCCGCGCGCTTCGATGTCGCCGATCAGCTGCCACGCATCGGCGCTGAATTCTGCGGCACTGTAGCTTTCGGATGGTTCGCGGATGTCGATCAGGTGATGTGGCACCTGCGCCAGCTCATCCGCCGATGGTTTGGCCGTGCCGATATCCATGCCACGGTAGACCAGCGCAGAATCGACGCTGATGATTTCCACGGGCACCCGCCGGGCAATGTCCAGTGCCAGCGCCGTCTTGCCGGACGCGGTGGGGCCGAGGATCATCAAGGCGCGCATGATGGCTCCTTTCCCGCATGTTTCGGTGGGGGCCCACCTTTCTTCGGGCGTTGCCGGTACCGGCCATGGGGGGCCTCAGCTGCAAACCCGGAAAATACCGGTACGGCCGATGTTACTACCGGTGCAGCCGATGTGACGGGACACACCATCACTGCCCCCGCATGAACCACCGGTCCAGTTCGTCCAGCGTCAGCCGGAACCAGGTGGGGCGGCCATGGTTGCAGAAATCGGCGTCGGGGGTGGCTTCCATGTCGCGCAGCAGGGCGTTCATTTCGGGCAGCGTCAGCGCGCGGTTGGCGCGCACCGAACCGTGGCAGGCCATGGTGGACAGCATCCGGTCCAGCCGTTTTTCCAGCGCATTGTGCTGGGCGGGTGCCTGCCAGGCGGCCAGTACCTCGCGGGCCAGCCGTTCCGGGTCGGCGCGCGAGAGCAGGGCGGGCACGCTGGTCACAGCCAGGGTGTCGGGGCCGCGCACTTCCAGTTCGATGCCCAGATCGCCCAACGAATCGGCATCGTCCGTGACGGTGGCCACGTCCAGTTCGGTGCCCTGAAACACGGCCGGAATCAGCAGTGGCTGGCGGGCCAGATGGTGCTCGCGGTGGGCTTTTTTCAGGCGCTCCAGCGTGATGCGCTCGTGCGCCGCGTGCATGTCGACGATGATCAGACCATCGACCGTCTGCGACAGGATGTAGATGCCGTGCAGCTGGGCCAGCGCGAAGCCCATGCGCGGGGTGTCGGCCAGCGGGGTTCTGGCTGGGGGATGGCCATTCAGGGAAGCGCTGCCCGGTGATGCAGCGACACGCTGACCGTCTTCGTGCTGTGCGGCGATACCGGTCAGGGGCGTGCCATCCGGAGCGTCCTCCGCAGGGATGGCCGGGCCGCCCTGCCAGCTGGGGCGCGCTTCGGATACGTGAGGAATACCCGTTTCGGTGCCTGTCGCTGTACGGGCCGCCGTTCCGGCAGCGGCAGCAGATCCCGCGCTGACGGCAGCATCGCCAGAGGCTGGGTAAAGGTTGTCGGAAGCCGTGGCTGTCGTGTCGGCAGGGAGACCGGTACCGTCATGTGTCCCGCTTGCCGGGGGGCGGGAACCGGACGGGTCAGGACCGTCATGCCGGGATGCGGGCAGATGCGTGTCGTCCAGCACATGCAGGCTGGCCTGCTGCCAGTGGGCTTCCAGACCCGGCGGCGGACTGGCTTTATCGTCATGCTGTGTTGTCGAAGGGCGTGGGCTGGCCCCGCCGTCATGTCCCGATTCCGATGCTGACGGGGACGGGGCGGCTTGCGCATTGCGTCCCGGCGCAGAAGAAGACGGTGCGGCCTGGGCATCGTACCCCGGTGCCTGAAACGCCAGACTGGCGCGGTTGGCGGCCGTGTCGTACTGGCCGGCGCCCGGGCGGTATGTGCCCGGATGATGCCCCTGCCTGGACGGGCCACTGCCTGTTGCCGGTGAACCCGTCCGGCCGGTGTCCGGCGTGAAGGGTTGGTGGCCCGGCCGGGTACGCACGGTGTGCCGGTCGGTCGTGAAACCGCTGACACTGTGATGGTCTGTGCCGTCTGCGCGGGAGCTTCCTGCATCCATGACGTTTGGCGCATGCGTGACCCCCGCAGCACCTGTGCCGCCCAGGGGGCCGGGTCTTTCCCTGCTGCCCGGCGCCCCTGCCAGCGAGATCGTCCGGCTGGCGCTGCCCTGTCCCGGCCGGGGCAGCGCGGTGCCCAGGGCATTTTCCACCGCATGGAACACCAGATGCCGCACGGCCGCCGGGTCGCGAAAGCGCACCTCGGTCTTGGCCGGGTGCACGTTGGCATCGACCAGTGTCGGGTCGATGGTCAGGAACAGCGCGAATACCGGATAGCGTTCGCCGTGCAGGCGGTCGCGGTAGGCCTGGCGGATGGCCTGCGCCAGCATGCGGTCACGCACGAAGCGGCCGTTGACGAACAGGTACTGCCGGTCCGAACGGGCACGGGCGGCATCGGGCGTACCCAGCAGACCCTCCAGCGTCAGCGGGCCGGCCTGGGCGGAGACGGGCAGCAGCCGGTTGCCGCCGGCGCCGCCATCGCCCACCAGGGTCTCGATGCGCTGGCGTGGTGTGGTGGCGGGCCAGCGGCGGATTTCCTTGCCGTCCTGGTGCACGACGAACTGCACGTCAGGGTGCGAGAGTGCAATGCGGCGGATCACATCCAGGCAGTAGGCGGCCTCGGTGGCGGGCGATTTCAGGAACTTGCGCCGGGCCGGGGTGGCCGAGAACAGGTCGATCACCTCGATGACGGTGCCGGGCGGGACGGCGGCCGGTTCGGCCGGCGGGGCTTCCCGGCCGGGCTGCACGTCCACCTTCCAGCCATGTTCGGCCGAGGCCGGGCGGCTGGCCAGGGTCAGGCGCGAGACGGCCGCCATCGAGGCCAGCGCCTCGCCCCGGAAGCCCAGCGAGGTGACGCGTTCCAGATCGGCCAGCGAGGCGATCTTGCTGGTGGCGTGGCGGGTGAGGGCCAGCGGCAGCTGTTCGCGGGCGATGCCGCGGCCGTTGTCGATGATCTGCAGGCGGCGCAGGCCGCCTTCCTCGATGCGGATCTCGATCTGGGTGGCGCCGGCGTCCAGGGCGTTTTCCAGCAGTTCCTTGATGGCCGAGGCCGGCCGCTCGATCACCTCACCGGCCGCAATCTGGCTGATCAGGATGTCGGGCAGTACGGCAATGGGGCGCGATGCGGCGGTATCCGTGGCGGCTGGCAGGGAAAACTGGCTGGCGGAGTCGGTCATGGCCAACAGGTGGGGCAGGCGGGTGGGAAGATGGGCATCCATTATAGGGAGTGCATTTGCCCGCCGGCGCCACACTGCGATTGCAGCAGCCGGCAATCCCCTCGGGTAAACTGTGTGCCCCTGTCTCCTCCCGTTTGTTTTCATCCATGGACTTCTCCAGCCTGCTCGACATCTTCCTGCACCTCGACAAGCACCTCGAAATGGTGGTGCAGAACTATGGCGTCTGGGTGTATGCGCTGATGTTCGCCATCATCTTCGTCGAAACCGGGCTGGTGGTGATGCCCTTCCTGCCGGGAGATTCGCTGCTGTTCGTGGCCGGTGCCATTGCCGCGGTGGGCGGGCTGGACCTGATGGGCGTCATGGCGCTGCTGACGGTGGCGGCCGTGCTGGGCGACGCGCTCAACTATTCCATCGGCCGCTACATCGGGCCGAAGGTGTTCCAGTGGGAGGACAGCCGCTTCTTCAACCGCGAGGCCTTCGACCGCACCCATGCTTTCTACGAGAAGCATGGCGGCATCACCATCATCGTGGCGCGCTTCATGCCCTTCATCCGCACCTTTGCGCCCTTCGTGGCCGGGGTGGCGCAGATGAGCTATCCGCGCTTTGCCATGTTCAACGTGGTGGGCGGCATGCTGTGGGTCTGCGGCCTGTCCGGGCTGGGCTATCTCATTGGCAACAACGACTGGGTCAAGGCCCACTTCTCGTGGGTGACGCTGGCGATGATCATCATTCCGGGCCTGCCGGCCGTTTTCGAGGTGGTGCGGCACTTCATCAACAGGCGCAGAAAGGCCGCCTGAACCAGAGCATGGGCAGGGACGGGGCCTGACGTGCTCCGAATGACCAGCACGTTCCAGGGGCTGGCTCCGAAATTACAGAAAACCCGCCAGCCAGGCCGGATCAGGGGTGGTCCGGTTTGGTGTGGCGGGTTTTTTGCGCCCGGTGGTTCGGCAAGCCCCGGCGGTGTCGAGCAGATCCTGCCGGGTGAGTCACCACAGGCAGCCGGGATGATGCCCGGCATTGTCCGTGCCGGGGGGCGGGGCTCCATCCACACGCATGTCACCATCAGCATGCATGTTCCTCCGGGATGATGCCCAGCACTGCCCGTGGCAGGGGTGGGCTGCTTACCGGCCCGGGTAGTACCGGATGTCGATGCCGACGGCGTAGGCGTTGGCCGACTTGCCGGCACCGGCATCGTTGCTGGCGCGGAAGCGGCCGCTGGGCATGAACACGCCGGCGTAGGCCTGTACCTTCCAGGCGGGACCGGGTGTCCAGCCCCAGACCAGGTCAAAGCCGTTGCCCAGGGTGCGGCGGTTCTGCAGGTCGGCCTCCGGGTTCAGGGCCGTCTTGCTCAGCGCCCCCAGCTTGTCCTGGCGGTAGTGGTGATAGACCAGATCCAGCGAGCTGTCCTTCATGGGGGCAATGCCCACGGCGGCCGTCAGCACGTGGATGTTGGTCAGCGCCGGGTTCAGCACCGTGCCGTAGGTCTTGAAGTCGTACACGGCGCCCATTTCGGACTTGTTGGTCTGCATGCCGGTCTGGTGGTGGCTGTTGTCGGTGCCCTTGCCGTCATCACCACTGCCCCAGGCGTAGCCCAGCGTGGCGCGCGGGTTCCAGCGGCTGCCGCTGTCGACGAACAGGGTGGCACCCACGTCGATGGCCTCGCCGCGCACGCGGCGGTCGTTCTGGTGGCCGCTCACGTAGCTGGCCAGGGCCCAGTGCTGCATGCCTTCGGAGGGGGTGTTGATCGAGCCACCGATCAGGTGGGTCAGGTGCATGCCTTCCTTCTTGTCGTTCACCTGGCGCAGGCCCTTCAGGATCAGCTGGTGATCCTTGTTCAGGCGGTAGGTGCCCATGGCGGCCGCCAGCTTGTCACCCTTTTCGTGCGGGGCGTTGTGGTTGAACAGGTCGTGCCGCCAGACATCGTACTGGGCGACGAAGGCATCGACCAGCCAGGGACCGCGTTCGACGGTGACGTTGAGACCGTCGAAGTCGGTGTCGAAGAACCAGGTGCGCTCGTCATCGGTGCTCCAGCGGCCCAGGCGCGCGCGGGTGCCGTATTCCTTGAACTGGGCCTCGGCATAGAGCTGCGGCAGGTACAGCATGGTGTCGTTTTCCTGCGGGTAGCCGTCGGCGCGCCACAGGCTGACGTAGGGTTCGATGTCGAACACGAAGCCCCAGTGATCGTCGTGCTGGTAGCGGGTGAGCAGCCGGGCCTCCGGCATGCCCAGCGACTGGCTGCTGATGTTGTTCTTGCGCAGCTTGAGGTTCTTCTGGATGTCCTGCTGGTACATGATCCGCGAGATGAAGTGCCAGCCCGGCTTCTGCCACCGGATGGCATCTTTCGCCTGGGCACTGCCCAGCAGGGCGGCGCCCAGCATCAGGGCGACCAGCGGGCGCGCGGCCCGGCGGAAGGGGGTTGCCGGTGCGTCCTGGCTGTGTGGCGGGCGGAGCATGGTGTTCATGCAGGTTTCCTGGGAAGGTCGGTTTGTTGTCGGGTTGTAACAGACATGTCCGGGACTGCAGAACATGTTGCGTACTGCAAGGCACGTATTATCAGGCACTTCGGTCCCTGAAGAGGCCCGCAGACTTATCAGGGTTTTCCTGAATGGGGCGGGCCGGGGCCGCATGGTCCCCAGCGTGTGTGGTGGACGCATTCATCCCCGCGCCCCCCTTCTTCGGATGTGCGTGTCCCGACACAGAAAAGCCTGCCAGCCCCTGGAAACCAGAGGGTGGACAGGCTTTCGCGTCGTGCCTGGGCAGACTGCATGGGCGCTGCCGGGCGCTGGCAGCTGCAGGGGCAGGCGGTGGTGACTGGTGCCCTGGGACTTTCGGCGCGCGGGCTGGTTACTTCCTGCCGGGGTAGTACTTGACCTCGAAGCCGGCAGCCCAGGCATTGGACGACTTGCCGGCACCGTCGCGGCTGCTGGCGCGGAAGCGCCCGCTGGGCATGAACATGCCGGTGTAGGCCTGGATCTTCCATTCCTTCGTCGGTTTCCAGCCCCAGACCAGGTCGATGCCGTTGCCCAGGGTGCGGCGGTCCTGCAGGTCGGCGCGCGGGCGCAGGTCGGTGCGGGTCAGTTCGGTGGTCTTGTCCTGGCGGTAGTGGTGGAAGACCAGGTCCAGCGAGCTTTTCTTCATCGGGGTGATGCCGACGCCGGCGGTGAGCACGTGGATGTTCGACAGTTGCGGGTCCAGCACCGTGCCGTAGGTCTTGAAGTCGATTTCGGCGCCCATGTAGGACTTGTTGCTCTGCCAGCCGGTCTGGTGATGGCTGGTGTCCACGCCTTCGCCGTCATCGCCGCTGCCCCAGGCGTAGCCGAGGGTGGCACGCGGGCTCCAGCCGCTGCGGTCGTCGAGGAACAGGGTGGCGCCCAGGTCGATGGCCTCACCGCGTACGCGACGGCCCTTTTCCTTGCCGCTCACGTAGCTGGCCATGGCCCAGTGCTGCAGGTGCGGGTCGCCCTCGTTGAGGGAACCGCCGGCCACGTGGGTCAGGCGCAGGTCGTCGTTGTCTTCCTCCTGGTGCAGACCCTTCAGGATGATCTTGTGGTCTTCGGTCATCCACCAGGTACCCAGAGCACCGACGACATCGGCACCTTTTTCGTGTTTGGTGTGGCGGTTGAACAGGTCACTGCGCCAGTTGCTGTAGCGGGCCACGAAGGTGTCCAGCTGGTAAGGGCCGTAATCGAGGGTGGCGTTGAGGCCGTCGAACTGGGTGTCGAAGAACCAGGTGCGTTCGTCATCGATGCTCCAGCGGCCCAGGCGCGCACGGGCGCCGTATTCCTGCAGCTGGGCTTCCGCAAAGAGCTGCGTGACTTCCAGCCGGGTCTGGCGGTCGGTGGGGGAGCCGGTCTCGCGTTCGATGCTTTCGTACAGTTCGAAGTCACCGACGAAGCCCCAGCGGCTGTCGTGCTGGTAGCGGGAGACGAGCCGGAACTCCGGAACCGTGTCCGATTTGGTGCGTTCATCGCTGCCCCGCAGGTCGCGGTTCTTCAGCCGGTCATATTCCAGGGAGATCCTGGGCAGGAAGTCCCAGCCGGGTTTCTCCCACTTGATGGGGTTCCCGGCCTGGGCATTGCCCAGCAGGGAGGTGCCCAGCAGCAGGGCTGCCAGCGGGCGCAGGGCCGGCCGGCAGCATGTGGCTGGCTGATCGGAAGTGGCCGGACAGCGGGAGGCGGCCGGCTGGATGGAAGTGGCTGGCGCGCCCGGTCTGCGTGGGGGATGGGGATTCTGGTTCATGCAGCGTCTCCTTGTGGGTGGTCAGTCGGTTGCGGGATGGGATCAGTCCGTCAGCTGGTGTTCGCAGTATTCCAGCAGCGGCAGGGTGGTGGCGTGCCGGTCGTCGAACTGTGTGGACAGCTGGATGTGACGGGCCAGTGACAGCAGGGTCCAGCCCTCGATGGCCGTCATGTCCACGTGCGGTGCATCCTGCCGGAAGCCGTCGATGAAGGCCTGCCGGTGCGCCTGCAGGGCATGCAGGCTGCCGTGATGGCGCAGTGCGTCTTCCATCAGATGGGCCGCGAAGTTGCCCACATCCAGTGCGGGGTCGCCGAGGCAGAACAGGTCGAGGTCCAGCCAGGTGAGCTGCCCGCCGTCCACCAGGATCTGGTCGGCATAGCAGTCGCGGTGGATGCCGGTGGGGGCCGTGGTCGGCAGGCGTCTGGCCAGCCTGCGGGTGGCCGGGATCAGCGCACGGATGCGTTCGGCCCAGGCGGGGCGGGCCTGGGCAGCCTTTTCCAGCCGGCCATGCAGCATGTCCAGTTCGTCCTCCAGCGTCCAGCGACGGGTGGGGTCGATGGGGGCGCCGGTCGCAGGCCGGCCGTTGCGTGCAGCGTCCAGCAGCTGGCCGCCTGCCCGGTGCAGTGCGGCCAGGGCCTGGCCGATGCGGAAGGACAGGGCCGGGTCGCTGCCGGGGCGAATGAGCCGGCTGGCCATGGTGCCGGGTACCTTGCGCTGCAGCCACAGGCGCTGTTCGGGCAGGATGGCCAGCGCTTCGGGCACGGATACCCAGGGCAGGTCGAAGCCGTGCTCGTACAGGGCCTTCTGCACGGCAAAGCCACGCTGGTCGGCGCCCTTGAAGCGCAGTTTGCCCAGGAGTTCGATGTGGGTGGTGGTCGGTGCGGCCCCGGGCGTGGCACGGCCGGCTGTTGCAGGCGTGGCGGGCGTGTCCGGGGCAGGGATGCCTGCGGTGGATGTGGCTGCAGTGGATATGCGGGTGGTTCCGGCAGGGGCACGGTGGATCAGGGTGTAGTCCAGCAGGGCGCGACGGCCGGCCTTGTGGCGCAGCACGCGTATCGGTTCCAGCTCCCAGTCGCCGGCCGTCAGGTGCAAGGCGTCCAGCAGCAGCGGCTGCATGAGGGTGCGGTCTGTCTGGGGCCAGCTGGCAGGCGCTTCGTCTGCAGGGGCAGACCCCATTCCGTGTGCCGGAACTGTCTGACTGGCTGCCTCTGCTGCCGGGGCAGGTGCCGCAGCGGTGGCTGCAGCCGCCGGGGTGGATGTGGCTGCCGGCGCGTGGATGGAAGGGGCTGCCATGGTGGCAGGGGCCTCCGCCGCCCCGTCTGTCGTCGCTGCGGCCGCCGTGCCGGGCGCTGGCCCCGTGGGCCGGGGGGCTGTGGGCAGCCGGGCGGCCAGGTATTCGGCCAGGGCCACGATCTGTTCCATCTGTTCGGGCCACGACGGGCGGCGGCGCCGGAAGCCCTCGGGGGCCAGACGCAGCAACCCTGCCACGGTATGCCAGCCGGCACGCCGGCGGGTGTGGGGCGCCCGGGCCGACAGCGCCGCGGGCAGGGCGCTGCTGGCGTCGATGCCCCGGGCCAGGGCGTCGTGGACGGTATCGAGCAGGTCGGCCAGGGTCTCGGGGGTGGGGGCGGTGCGGCTGCGGCCCAGATACTGGGTGGCCAGACGGGCCAGCAGCGAGCCGGCATCGACCATCGGGTCGCCCAGCGCGGCACTGTCCCAGTCGATGAACTGCAGCTGCCCGAGCGGGTCGCGCACCATCTGTTCCAGTGACAGGTCACCGTGGGTGATGCAGGGCTGCCAGCTGGTGCCGGCCTGCTGCAGGGCCTGGGCCGTCCGGTCGGCCAGACGGTGGGCGCGTTCTCCCAGTGCCGGAAGCAGCTGGGCAATGCTGGCGGCTGCCCGGGTCACGGCATCGATGTCATCGGCCACGGCACGGTGCACGGGGTGCGCGATGCGGGCTTCGTGCAGTTCGCCCAGGCGCAGGCCGATGTCGGCAAAGAGGCCCAGGTCCAGCTGGGGCATGTCGGCCGGTGGCACTTCGCCGTGTGCAGACAGCTCCTGCACGGCGCGTGCGGTGTCGCTGCCCAGCATGTCCAGGCTCTGGCCGCGCTGCCAGGGCATGACCAGAAAATGCCGGGTGGCCCCCACGGCCAGGGGGGCCGTCCCCTGAAAGGCACGGGCCAGCCGGGCACCGGCCTCGGTGGCGGGGAATTCCCGTTCGGTGCAGGCGCGCAGCACGCCTACCGGGCGCGAACCCTGCCGCAGCTGCAGCACCATGCGCCGCTCGGGCTTGTAGCGCAGCACATGGGCCTGGATTTCGCGTTCGTACAGGTGCTGGTCGATGCCCAGGTCATCGGGCAGCGGGTCGGCACCACCGAGGGTGCCGGGGGTGTTCAGCAGGGTACCCAGGGCGGTGATGCGGCGATCGTGCACGGCACTGGCCAGCAGCAGCCGTGTGCGGGGCAGGACGTGTGCCGAAAAGCGGCCGTCGAGGGCGGCGCGTTTCTGCAGGCGCGCGGCGTGCTGCTCCCAGTCGGGGTTGGAGGCGGTGAGTGCCCGGGCGAAGGCATGCTGGGTGCGCCCCAGCGTGTCGATGACGCGCAGGCCGGCCATGCAGCTGGTGCCGGGCTTGTAGCGCAGGTAATCGATGCGGATGCGTGCGATGTCGGCGGCCGGCATCTGGCGACCGACTTCGTCGAGCAGGGCCTCCTCGTCCAGCAGCAGCGCCAGGCCGGACAGGCCGGTGTCCCGGGCGACCAGGGCATGGTCGGCGTCGTTCATGGGGCTGCTCTGTCTGGCAGGGGGCTGGTTCATCCGGTGTCCTTGGGGCGGCATCAGGCGCGTTGCGCCACGGATGACATGGTAGCGGTTTCCGCGCCGGTGCCACGGTTGCCGGTTCTGGTGACATCGCCATTGCCGGCACCGGCACCGGCACCGGCACCGGCACCGGCATCAGCACCGGCACCAGCACCAGCTGCGGCTCTTGTGGCGTTGTCCGCAGAAGTGTCCGTGACGGTCGTCGTGGCGCCGTCGCCCTCTCCCGTGGCTTTGCGGTGCAGTTGCCAGAGGGCGGCATAGGGGCCGTTGTTTGCCAGCAGTTCGTCGTGGGTGCCCGATTCGGCAATGCCGCCCTGGTCCACGTAGACGATGCGGTCCGCCCCGGCGGCCAGATCGAGGTCGTGGGTGATCATCAGCGCGGTGCGGCCGTCGATCAGACGTTCGATGGCGTGGCGCACCACGGCCTCGCTGGCGCGGTCCAGCCCGGTGGTGGGCTCATCCAGCACCATGACCGGGCAGTGCCGCAGGGCCAGCCGGGCAATGGCCAGCCGCTGGCGCTGTCCGCCCGACAGGGTGGCACCGCGTTCGCCGATGACGGTGTCGTAGCCCTCGGGCAGGGCCATGATGAAATCGTGCGCGTTGGCCATTTTTGCGGCGGCGATGATTTCCTCGTCGCTCACCTCGCGGCCGGCCGCGCAGGTCAGGTTGTCGCGCACGCTGGCGGCAAACAGCAGCGCGTCCTGCGGCAGCAGGCCGATCTGGCGGCGGACCGAGGCAGTCTTCCAGTGGCGGATGTCGGTGCCATCGATTTCTACGCTGCCCTGCTGCGGGTCGTACAGGCGCAGCAGCAGCACGGTGAGGGTGGATTTGCCGATGCCCGATGGCCCCACCACCGCCACGTGCTCGCGTGGGGCGAGCGCCAGATCGAGTCCACTGAAAATGGGACGTGATTCGGCATCGTACGAAAAATGCAGGTCACGAAAATGCACGGCACCGTCGAAGGCCGGGGCGGTTTTGGCACCCTTGCGGTCGATGATGTCGGGTTTTTCTTCCAGAATGTCGCTGATGCGTTCGGCCGAGGCCAGCGCCTTCGAAAGCCGGCCGGCGTACTTGGCATATTCGCGCACCGGACGCATGGAGTTCTTCAGGTATGAAATGAACACCAGCAGATCGCCGGCGGTGAGCGCACCGGCCAGCACCTGCAGGGCGCCCTGCCACAGCACCAGGGCGGTGGCCACCGCCACCAGCAGGTCGATCGAGCGCTCCAGCCCGGCGGCCAGCCGCTTGGTGTTCATGTCGGCATGGGCGGCCTGGCCGTCGTTGCCGTGAAAGAGCCGCGAGAAGCTGTCTTCCAGCACCAGCGACTGCACGGTGCGGATGGCCGACATCGATTCCGACGCCGTGGCGGCCAGCGAGCCTTCGCGGGTGCGCTGGCGGCGGCTGGCCTCGTGAATCAGTTTGCTGCTGCGTTTGGCCGAGAACCACATCACCGGCAGCGGAATCAGCGACAGCAGCGCCAGCCGCCAGTTCAGCATGAACATCACGGCAAACATGCCCACCAGGATGAACACGTTGGCCAGCATCGGCAGCAGGGCCGACACGGTCACTTCACGCAGCTGGCCTACGTCGTTGACCAGGCGCAGGGCCAGATCACCACTGCGCTGACGCTGGTGAAAGGCCAGTGACAGCCGCAGCAGCCGGTTGTAGAGCACATTGCGCACGCGGCTCAGCACCACGTTGCCGATGCGCGCAAAGCCCACCGTCGAGAGAAAACCGGCCAGCGCCCGCAGCGCGGCAAACACCACCACCGATATGCCGGCCAGCACGATGACGCCCATGATGCCTAGTTCCGCCACCATGCCGGCCACCCAGCCGGCAGCGGCCGGTGCCTCGTGCGAGCCGGTCTTGCCGCCCAGCACGTGGTCGATCACGAAGGCCAGTGGCCAGGGTTCGGCCACACGCATCAGTGTGCTGAGCAGCAGGGCGGTGAGGGAACCGGCCAGCAGCGGCCCCTGGCCCTTCATGAAGGGCCGGAAGCGCCTGAGCACGCGGCGGATGGGATGTCGGGAGGCGGCTTTGTTGTCCTGGGGCACGGCGATGGCAGGGTGAATGGATGGAAACGCCGGCCACGGGGCCGGCAGGGAGGGTTGGGGCATCCGGCCCGGATCAGGCCGCCCGCTCAGACGTGGCCGTGGCGTCGGCAATGTCCAGCAGTCTGGCGGTGACGGCGTCCCAGCTGTGCTCGGCCAGCACGCGGGCGCGGCCCCGCTGGCCCATGGCCCGGCGTTCGGACGGATTTTCCAGCAGGCGGGCCATGGCGGCGGCAAAGGCGTCCGGATCGCCGGGGGGCACCAGCAGGCCATCGACACCGTCGAGCACCACGGTATCGAGGTGGCCCACGCGGGTGGTCACCACCGGCAGTTCGGCGGCCAGATACTCGTAGATCTTGAGCGGCGAGAAATAGAAGTTCTGCTGCTGTGGATACGGGGCGGTGGCGATGTCCATGCGGGCCAGCAGGGCAGGTACCTCGCGGGCCTGCACGGCGCCGGTGAACTCGCAGTGACCCAGCAGCCCCTGCGCGGTGAGGGCCGATTCCATGTTCACGCGCTCCGGACCATCGCCCACCACCAGCAGCCGTGTGCGGGGGTGCTGGCGGTGCAGGCGGGCAAAGGCGTCCACCAGCATCGGCAGGCCATGCCAGGGCTTGAGCGTGCCCAGAAAGCCGATGACGGTTTCATCCTGGCCGGCGGCGGCCTGAGCGTGGCGGGCCTGACGGCGGGCCGCGCTGTCGTCGTACGGGGCCGGATCCACGCCATTGGCCACCACGTGCACGCGTCCGCGCGTGCCGGGCCAGGTGTGCAGATAATCGGCCACGCCCGGCGATACGGCTACCAGGGCACTGGCCCGCGAGAAGGCGGAGGCGGCGATGGCCTGTGCCTTGGTTTCGAGCACCAGTCCGCGGTGGGTGCGCTGTTCCTCGATCAGCGGGGCATTGACTTCCAGCACGCCGGGAATGTGCTGGACGCGTGCCCAGCGCATGCCCACGTCACTCCACAGCGAATAGCGTTCGTAGACGAGGTCGAAGGGGCCGTGCTCATAGAGCAGCGCCGCAATGCGGGGATGGGACTGCAGGGCGGCGTGGGCGCGCCTTTCCGGATCGCCGTGCGGCAGCTCGGGCAGCTGCACGCAGACCGTGCCCTCCAGCCCCAGGGGTATCGGGCCGTCGAAACGGGTGGCAAACAGTGTGACGCGGTGGCCGGCCTTCAGGGCGGCGCGTACCACGGACTGGACGTGAATCGAGGCACCCTTGGTGCCGAAGACCGGAATGCCGGCATCGGTGCAGAGATAGGCGATGTGTTTCATGAACGCTCCGGGCTGGACGGGGGGTGATCGGCCACGCTCTGCACGCTCTGCGCAAACAGGGCGCGCAGCTGGCCGGTGTTGTGGTGAACGTCGTATTCGCGCTCGACGAGGGCGCGGGCGGCGTCGGCCATCTGCCGGGCCCTGGCCGGGTTGGCCAGCAGCGTGGCGATGGCGTCGGCCAGGGCCGGGGCATCCTTCGGGGGGACGCACAGGCCGGTGATCTGGTCGCGAACCAGTTCGGGGATGCCCACCACGCGGGTGGATACACAGGGGGCGCCGAGGGCCATGGCTTCCACCAGAATGGTGGGCAGACCGTCGCGGTCGCCGCCCTCGCTGATGATGCAGGGGGCCACCAGCATGGCGGATTCGCGCAGCAGCGTGGTGATCTGCGGCAGCGTGCGCACGCCGGCCAGATGGACCCGGTCGTGCAGCCGGTGAGTGTCGACCAGCTGCTGCAGGATGGGGCGCATGGGGCCATCGCCCACGAGGGTGCACCGGCAGTCCACCCCCTGGTCGCGCAGCAGGGCCATGGCCTGAACCAGCCACGGAAAGCCCTTTTTCTCGACCAGCCGGCCCACGGCCAGCACGTGATGCGGGCGGTTGACCGGGGGCTGGTACTCGAAGGCGGTCAGGTCCAGCCCGTTGTAGATGCGGTGCGAGCGGGCCGGATCGGCGTGGAAGTGGGTGCGCAGGTACTGCAGGTTGTAGTCCGACACCGTGACGGTGAAGGCAGCATCGCGGATTTTCAGGTCGAGCTGCACCGGCTCTTCGTACTGGTGGTAGATGTCCTTGGCGTGCGCGGTGAAGCTGTAGTGGATCCCGGCAAAGGCGGCGGCCAGCCGGGCCACGGTGGCGGCCTGCGTGCCGAAGTGGGCGTGCAGGTGCTTCAGGCCCGCCGCCCGGGCCTTCATGGCGAGGATCAGTGCCTGGCCCACGGTGACCCAGTCGTGGTCATCGGCCAGATGAGCCAGCCGGCGGAATTCCGGCAGCGCCTTGCGGGCCTGCACGATGAGCTGCCAGTACAGTTCGGTCTCGTGGAACTGGTGACGGATGCGGCGCACCGGTGCGCGTACGCGTGAGATGGCTTCCTGGAAGTGGGTTTCGCTGACGGGGCCGAGCGCGAAGATCTCGACCTGCACCCCGGCCTTTTCGAGGGCGAGGATTTCATTGACCACGAAGGTCTCGGAAAAACGGGGGTAACGCTTCAGGACATAGCCAACGGCAAGCGGTGCGTTCGGGGCGGACATGGAGGGTTCCTGGGAAAAGGTGTCGATGGCGGAGGTATTTGCTGGCCATCGGAAGGGGCGTGAGCAGACGAGGGGTTCAGGGGCCGGGTGGTGCACCGTCCGGAGGGGCCGGATTGTCCGGTGATGCCTGCAGCAGGCCGGCCGCAAGGGTGGCAACCCGCTGCAGGCCGGAAAAGTCGAGCACCTCGCGCGCGCGCGGCCGGGGGGATGGCGAGGCGGCGCCGGCCAGCCAGGCGCCCACCCGTTCGGGGCTGAGTTCGTCGGGGTGCAGGCAGTGCACGAGGCCAAGATCCGCCAGCCGGCGGGCACGCAGCCACTGTTCCTCGCGCGGCACCACGCGGGGGACCAGCAGGGTGTTCTTTTCCAGCGCCAGCACTTCCATCGTGCTGTTGTAGCCGGCCATGGCCACCACGGCGCTGGCGGCACGAATCAGCGCCAGCGGTTCGGACGAGAACGACAGCAGCTGCAGTTCGGGACGGTGCTCCACCAGGGCCTGCAGCCGGGCACGGGCTGCAGGCGGCATCATCGAACCGGTGAGAATGATGCCCCGCCAGCCCGCGGGCAGCGGCGCACGGGCAAAGGCCTCGGCCACGGCCAGGCCGTCCTGGCCGCCGCCCATCATGCAGAGCGCATAGGGGGGCTCGTGGGTGGCGAGGACGCTGCCGGCCGTCCCGGGTGATGTGGTACCTTCCGTACGGCCTTCCTGGCGCAGGCTGGCATCGAGGTAGCCCACCGGCGTGACCTGCACGCCGTGCAGGTGGTTCAGCCCGTAGGCGGCAACGGTATCGTAGAGGCGCGTGTCGCCGTAGATCCAGATGGCGTCGAACCACTGTTCCAGGGCGCTGGCATTCTGCTGCTTCTCCCACTGGCGGGCCACCACGTCGGGGGTATCGATGATGTCGCGCAGCCCCAGCACGATGCGGGTGCCACGGGCGCGCAGCACGGGCAGCACGGAGTCCAGCTCGGCCAGGGCGCCGCGCGGCACGTTGTCGACGATGAACAGCCCGGGCGTAAAGGCGGTGAGGGCGGCCAGAATGGTCTGGGCGCGCAGGTCGACCAGTTCCTGCAGCGGCAGGCCCAGCGCACGCGGGCGGTAGCTGCCATCGGGCTGTTTCTGGTAGGCCGGCAGGGTGATGCTGTCGATTCCCCTGGGCAGCGGAAATGCGCCTGATTCGCGAATGCCCGAGACCAGCAGCACGTCGGCCGACAGCGGTGGCTGGATCAGCGTCTGGGCCAGCAGGGTGTTGCGGCGGATGTGGCCCAGTCCCATGGTGTCATGGGAGTACAGTGCAATGCGCGGGACTGTGCGGGTAACGGCGAATGGGGGCATCTTGTGTGCAGGAGGTTGTGCGGGGAAGGATTCCCGCCCGGGGGCAAGGGGCTGTGCGCCAGCGGCTGCATGCCGGGCGGCGCGGCCCGTGCTCCACGGGTTTCCCTGCATTGTCGCCCATCTGGCATGAACCGGATTTGACAGACCGGTTCATGATTCGTTCAGACAGGGTTGTTTAGGATGCTGTTCATGATCCCCGTGGGTGTTTGCATGTACAAGTGGATTTTTCCCCCCGTTGCCGCCGTCTTGCTGGCCGTGTCCGTGGTTGCCGTGGCTGCGCAGCACGACGACGTGCGCAAGGCCGTGACGGCGGGGCGTTTTCGTCCGCTGGCCGACATCCTGGAAATGGTCCAGAAAAAATACAGCGGCAATGTGCTCGATGTGGAACTGGACCGTGATGAGGCGGGCCGTCATATTTATGAGGTGAAACTGCTGGACGCCAATGGCCGCCGGCGCGAAATTCATATCGACGCCGTGTCCGGCCAGGAAGTGCGTCGTGACAGCAGTGGCAGTGTGAGCAGCCTGCCCGAGATGCTGCGCCGTGTGCTGGCACGCTACCCGGGGCTGGTGGTGGACGTGGATCTGGAACGCGGCCGCCAGGGGCGCGAGGTGTACCAGGTGCGAATCCGCCAGGCCGATGGTCTGGTGCGCGGCGTGTTCGTCGACGCCGCTTCGGGCGAGCTGCTCTCCGACATGGGCAGCATGAATCCCGGCAACGACATGAAACCGCTGCCCGAACTGCTCGATGTCGTGCTGCAGCGCTACCCGGGCACGGTGCTGGAGGCCGAACTGAAATACGACCGGGACACGCGGCCCGTCTATGAGGTCGATCTGCGCCTGCTCAACGACACGCTGATCGAGGTGACGCTTGATCCGGTGACGGGACGGGTGCTCGACGAAGAGGAAATCGAGGTGCGCTGATGCGGGTACTGATCGTTGAAGATGACCGTGAGCTGGCCGAAAGCCTGGCCCGCGTGCTGGACGAGTCCGGCATGGTGGCCGAAATTGCCACCAATGGTCGCGAGGCCGATTTTCTCGGCTGCACCGAAAAATACGATGCAGCCGTGCTCGATCTCGGCCTGCCCGAGCTGGACGGCGTGTCGGTGCTGCAGCACTGGCGCGAGCAGGGGCGCCGTTTTCCGGTGCTGATCCTCACCGGGCGCGGTCGCTGGAGTGACAAGCTGTCGGGCTTTGGTGCCGGTGCCGACGACTACCTCACCAAGCCCTTCATGCACGAGGAGGTGGTGCTGCGGCTGCGCGCGCTGATGCGTCGCGCCTATGGCCATGCCGAGCCCGTGCTGCAGGTGGGGCCGCTGTCGTACGACACGCATCAGGGCCGTTTTTCCATGGATGGCAGGCGCCTGAGCTTCACGGCCCAGGAAGAGCGCATCCTGGCCTACCTGATGCACCAGCCCGGCGTGGTGCTGAGCCGTACCGACATTTCCGAACACGTGTATGCGCGTGACTCCGATCCCGACTCCAACGCCATCGACGTGCTGATCAGCCGCATTCGCCGCAAGCTCGGCGCCCCGATGATCCGCACCGTGCGGGGCCGCGGATTTGCCCTGGTTCTGCCCGACGAGGACGCCGATGAGGACGCCCTGTCGCAGGATGAGCCGACATGACCCTGCCGCCCATGGGCCTGGCCCAGCGCCTGATGCTGCTGGGGATGCTGGCCGTCGTGCTGTCCACCACGGTGGGCGGGCTGCTGCTGCGCGAGCAGCTGCATGCCGTCATCCTGCGGGGCATGGCCGGATCGCTGGGCGAGCGGGCCGACCGCATTGCGGCCGGCATGCGTCTCGACCGCGACGGCACGCCCTCGCTCGATCACCGGCTGGTCAACGACGAATTCCGTTTCGTCTTTTCCGGGTGGTACTGGCAGCTGGAAGAGGGCGGGACGGTGCACCGCTCCCGTTCGCTCTGGGACAGCCGGCTGGAAACGCCCACCGACCGGCACGTCCCCGGTTCCGACGTGCTGCTGCTCACCCACGGACCGCGTGACGAGCTGCTCTATGGCCTGGTGCGGCCCCTGAGCATCCAGGGCCACGATTACCGGCTGTTCGTCTACGGGCCGGCCGGCCCCTCGCGCAAGGACATGGTGTTCATCGACCGGTTTCTGGTGGTGATGCTGGGCGGCCTGGCAGCAGCGCTGCTGGCGGGCATGTATTTTCAGGTGCGCCTGGGCCTGCGTCCGCTGCGCCGGCTGCACGACCGCCTGCAGGGCATCCACGCGGGCGAGCACGACCGGGTGGGGGCGGGCTATGGCCCCGATCTCGACCCGCTGGCAGCCGAAGTGGATGAAGTGCTCGAACGCAATGCGCGCATCGTGACGCGTGCGCGGGGCAACGCGGCCGATCTCAGCCATGCGCTGAAAAAGCCGCTGGCACTGCTCAATGCCCAGTCGCGCGATGGCTCGCTCGTGGCGGCCAGCGTGCAGAAGCAGGTCGAGACGATGAACCGGATGATCGAGCGTCATCTGGCCCGGGCAGGCAGTGGCGCAGGGGACGTGCGGCGCATCGATGTGGGCGAGTGCCTGAAAGGACTGCTCGGGCTGATGAAAATGCTGCACGCCTCGCGCAGCCTCGACTGGCGGCTGGACTTGCCGGGCGCGGTGCACTGGCGCGGTGAAAGCACCGACCTGGAAGAAATGCTGGGCAACCTGCTGGACAACGCCGGCAAATGGGCCCGCAGCCAGGTATGGGTGACGCTGCAGGTGTTCCGTCAGGCCACGAATGAACAGGAAGGCATGGCCTCACGTACCGGATTCGTGGCGATCTGCATCGACGACGATGGCGAAGGCCTCGACGACGATGAAATCGCCCGGGCCCGCCGGCGGGGCGAGCGCTTCGACGAAAGCACCGAGGGCAGCGGTCTGGGCCTGGCCATTGCCTCCGACATTGCCGAAACCTACGGGGGACGGCTGGATCTGGGCAGAAGCCCGCTGGGTGGACTGCAGGTGATGCTGCGTCTGCCCCGGTGAAAACGCGGTACCGGCGGATAAACGGGTTGCGCCCGGCTGAACGGGTCATGGACGAACGGGTGCATGACATGCGTAACCGGGCTGCATGCGGCCGGATCCGTTTTCCGGCGCGCACCGGACATGCATTGCTGGCCGGGCTGGTTTTTCCGGTCATTGACTCCTTCTTCAGAAACAGGAAAACAAAATGAACATCGTCATCGTTGGGTCTGGCTACGTGGGTCTGGTCACAGGTGCCTGCCTGGCAGAAAAGGGTCAGCACGTGACCTGTGTGGACATCAGCGAAAGCCGCATCGCAGGACTGAAGCGCGGCGTGGTGCCCATTTATGAACCGGGGCTGGACGAGATCATCGACCGCAATGCAAAGGTCGGCCGTCTCGAATTCACCACCTCGCTGCCCGACGCCATGAAAAAGGCGCAGGTCTACTGCATTGCCGTGGGCACGCCACCGGACGAGGACGGTTCGGCCGACCTGTCGCACGTGCTGGCCGTGGCCCGCGAGATCGGCCAGCACATGACCGAACGGTCGGTGATCATCAACAAGTCGACGGTGCCGGTGGGCACGGCCGACAGGGTGCGCGCCGCCGTGGATGCCGAGCTGGCCAGACGCGGCGTGCAGATCGAATTCGACGTGGTGTCCAACCCCGAGTTTCTGAAGGAAGGCGTGGCCATCAGGGATTTCATGGAGCCGGACCGCATCGTGCTGGGCGTGGAATCCGATCACGCACGCCAGAAGATGGATGAACTGTACGCCCCCTTTGCGCAGGAAGGGGCGCGCATCATCCACATGCGGGTACGTGACGCCGAAATGACCAAATACGCTGCCAACGCCATGCTGGCCACCCGCATCTCGTTCATGAACGAGATTGCCGGCCTGTGCGAGCGCCTGGGGGTGGACGTGGAAAGCGTGCGCGAGGGCATCAGTGCCGACCCGCGCATCGGCACCCGCTTCATCCGTCCGGGTGCAGGCTATGGTGGTTCATGCCTGCCCAAGGACGTGCGCGCACTGGCGCGCATGGCGCATTCGGCCGGCTTCGACCCGGTGCTGCTGTCGGCCGTGGAGCATCGCAACGACCAGCAGAAGAGCCGCCTGTACGAAATGGTGAGCAGCGAACTGGGTGACGACCTGCGTGGCAAGACGGTGGCCGTATGGGGGCTGGCGTTCAAGCCGGGGACCGACGACATGCGCGAGGCGCCCAGCATCACGCTGGTGGAATCGCTGCTGAAGGCCGGTGCCCTCGTGCGGGCCTATGACCCCGAGGCCACCGAAACGGCACGCCGCGCCATGCCGCAGGATCCGCAGGCCGAAGGCACGCTGCGCTTCATGACCGAACAGTATGAGGCTGTGGAGGGTGCCGATGCGCTGGTGCTGGTGACCGAGTGGCCGCAGTTCCGCGCGCCGGATTTTGCGCGCCTGCGCACGCAGATGCGCTACCCGGTGGTGATCGACGGCCGCAACCAGTACCAGCCGGACGAAGTGCGGGAGATGGGGTTCCGCTACCAGAGCGTGGGCCGGCCGTGAGTGGCGGCCCCGCCGTGGCCGGCATGGCCGTAGCAGACATGGCCGTGGCAGATAGGGCCGTGGCAGATAGGGCCGTGGCAGATAGGGCCGGGACAGACATGGCTGCGTGAGGCGCCACCGTCTCTGGCCGGAAAGCCGGTGACCGGTCGTTGGCCGGGCGGTGGCGTCAGGACACCTTGCCCCGTGCCGCAGGCGGGTTGTGCCGGCGGTAGTCCAGAATGCCCCGCGCGATGGCGCGGGCCAGGCGATCCTGGTAGGCAGGGTCGCGCAGGCGCCTTTCCTCGTCGGGGTTGCTGATGAAGGCGGTTTCCACCAGCACCGACGGCACGTCCGGCGAGCGCAGCACCGCAAAATTGGCCTGTTCCACCTGACCGCGGTGCAGCTTGCCGATCTGGCCCAGCTCGTTGAGCATGCGGCCGGCCAGCACCTTGCTGTCGCGGATCTGTGCGGTGGTGTAGAGATCCATCAGCAGGCTGGCGGTTTCCGGCATGCTGGTGGTGCGGATGTTCACCCCGCCGATCAGGTCGGCCTTGTTCTCGTTGCGGGCCAGCCATTTGGCGCCCACACTGGTGGCCCCATGGCTCGACAGCACGAACACGGATGAACCACTGGCATCGGGCTTGACGAAGGCGTCGGCGTGGATGGACACGAACAGGTCGGCGCGCACGCCCCGTGCCTTGTTCACGCGCTTGACCAGCGGCACATAGTAGTCGTCGTCGCGCGTCATGATCACGCGCAGGTTCTCTTCCTTCGCCAGCAGCTTGCGCACCCGGTGCGCCACGGCCAGCACCACGTCTTTCTCGTGCGTGCCCTTCGGGCCGGTGGCACCGGGATCCTCGCCGCCATGACCGGGGTCCAGCGCCACGGTGAAGATGCGGGCCACCTCTTCCTGCGCCGGCTGGCGGCCGCCAGTGGCGGGCGCCGATGACGGGGAGCCGCCTTTCTGCCCGTTGCGGCGCTGGCCGCCGCGGGCATCGGCGTGCTGGCGTGCCTCGGGCGCAGACCTGCCCGGGGCTCCGCCCTTGCCCTGGGCGCTGCCTTCCTTCTGCGCCTCGGCGGCCGAGGCGATCAGCTGGTCGAGCGTGTCGTCGGCATGCTTCGGATAGAAGTCCAGCACCAGCCGGTGCTGGTAGTTGCCCGTGGGCTTGAGCGTGAACACCTGCGGCGCCACCGGCTGCTTCAGGTCGAAGACGATGCGCAGGGTTTCGGGGTTGAACTGGCCGATGCGCACCTGCCGCACGAACGGATCCTGCGTGCTGATGCGCGACAGCAGCTCGCGCACCTTCGATTCGACCTGCAGCCCCTCCAGATCGAGAATGACCCGGTTGGGGTTGTCGATCAGCCGGGCACGGAAGGGGATGGCCTGGGTCAGCTCGAAGGTGACCCGGGTGTACTCGCGCGACGGCCACATGCGCACGGCCGCAATGCCGTGACGGGTGTCGGTTCTGCCGGATACGCCGGATGGCGTGGTGCTGTTGAGTGCCGTGCGCTGCAGGGGAGTCTGGGCGGCATGGCTTGTGCTGCCGGATGAGGCGGATTTCCCGCTGGATGAGGCAGGTTTTTTGCCGGATAGAGCGGATTTGCTACTGGATGAGGTTGATCTGGCGGCAGATGACGTGGTTTTGCCGTGGGGTGCAGCCGTTTTGCTGCCGCCCGATGCGGCAGTGCGGCCCGACGAAACGCTTCTGCCTCCCGTCGATGCGGCGGCCGTGCGCATGCCGGTGCTGCCCTGGGCACTGCCCGGGCGCTTCGAGGGGTGGCTGACCCGGATGGGCGCCGAGGCCTCGACGGCGCGCAGGGGCAGCAGCAGCGGTGTCGCCAGGCCCAGCGTCAGCAGGCGTCGGCGGCTGCGAGGTGTTTGGCGAGCGTCGTCAGACATGTTGCTCCGGCTGCGCTGTGCGCATGGGCCTCCAGTTGGCGCGCCTCGACATCGTCGGTGAGCGCGAGTCTCAGATCCAGATCGGCACCGGGCAGGGCACCTTCGGCCTGCTCCGGCCACTCCACCAGCATCAGCCCCGCACCGGCAAAGATGTCGTCGAAGCCGGCGTCGAACCACTGGTCTGGCGAAGAGAACCTATATAAATCAAAGTGGTAGATGTTGAACTTCGGTAGATTATAAGATTCGAGCAGGGGGTAGGTGGGGCTCTTGATACGCCCTTTTACGCCCAGCGCACGCAGCAGGGCCCGGGCCAGCGTGGTCTTGCCGGCGCCCAGATCCCCCCGCAGGGTGATCAAAAAGGCTTGTTTGCCAAGGTCTTGCGTGGACAGGGCGGCAGCCAGGGCCTCGGCCCAGTGTCCGGTTTGCCGTTCGTCGGCCAGATGAAAGTGTTGCAAGGTTGTTTCCGCAGCTGTTGGTTTTTCGCCCTTATTCTGGCAAAAACGACAGGGATGATGTTCATGCGTGTTACGGGGCTGTCCCGTCTGCCCCGAAGGCGTGATGTGCGGCTGAACACGCCACGACGTGCGCAGGAAGTCACTGCGTGGTGGCCGCCCGTCCGGTTCGGGCCGGACAGGCACCCTGATGCGTGCTATGGGTGCTTCGTCACCGCGCTGGCCCTGTCCATGTGCCGACAAGGCGCCACGCAGGCAAGGCTGGCCCCGACCATGTGCAGGAAGGGGGCTGGCTATTTTCGGGCAGATCGAGGGAAGCTGTGAAGCAGGGGAAGCCGTGAAGACTGACGAAACCGATGGACAGCAGGCAGATGGGGCAGATACCGCCGCCGGCAGGGCGGTGGCCGTGACCCCGGGTACGACGGCCGCGACCCAGAGCACGACGGCCGCCACCCAGGGTGCGACGGCCGCCACCGCCGCACTGCTGGACGATGCACAGACGCAGATACGCCAGTTCTGCGATGCCCTGTGGCTGGAGGACGGCCTGTCCAAGAACACGCTGGAAGCCTACCGGCGCGACCTGCTGCAGCTGGCGCGCTGGCTGGCCGTGCCGGCACGGGGTGTGGCGCTGGTGGCGGCTTCGGAGGCCGACCTGCTGGCCTGGCTGGCGGCCCAGCACGGGCAGGGCAAGCCCAGTTCGGCCAACCGGCGGCTGACGGTGTACCGGCGCTTCTACCGCTACCTGCTGCGGGGCGGGGTGCGCCAGGACGATCCCACCCTGCGCATCCAGGCCATGAAGCAGCCGGGACGCTTTCCGGACACACTGTCGGAAGCCCAGGTGGAGGCGCTGCTGGCGGCCCCCGATGTCGAAACGGTGCTGGGGCTGCGCGACCGCACGATGCTGGAAGTGCTGTACGCCACGGGCCTGCGGGTGTCCGAGCTGGTGGCCCTGCGGATGGCCGAGGTGTCGATGGTCGACAGCCTGGTGCGCATCGTGGGCAAGGGCGACAAGGAACGGCTGGTGCCGCTGGGCGAGGAGGCGCGTGCCTGGCTGGTGCGCTACCTGCAGGAATCGCGGCCGCGGCTGCTGGGCGCGCATCAGGCCGATGCAGTGTTCGTCACGCAGCGGGGAGCGGGCATGACACGCCAGATGTTCTGGGTGCTGATCAAGCGCCATGCGCTGAAGGCGGGCATTGCCGCGCACCTGTCGCCCCACACGCTGCGCCACGCCTTTGCCACGCACCTGCTCAACCATGGTGCCGACCTGCGGGTGGTGCAGGTGCTGCTGGGGCATGCCGATATTTCCACCACGCAGATCTATACGCACGTGGCCCGCGCCCGGCTCAAGACGCTGCATGCGCAGCATCATCCGCGGGGGTGAGTGCGCGCATAACATGCGCTGGAGCATTCCGGTAATATTGAAACATCATTTTTCTGGATGATCGATCATGGCGTCGTTGCCCGTACAAATCCTGGTCCTGCTGGTGGCCTATCTGATTGGTTCGGTGTCGTTCGGGGTGGTGGTCAGCCGCCTGATGGGGCTGGCCGACCCGCATTCCTACGGCTCGGGCAACCCGGGGGCCACCAACGTGTTGCGTACCGGGAACAAAAAGGCGGCGCTGTTCACGCTGCTGGGCGACGTGGGCAAGGGTGTGGTGGCGGTGCTGCTGGCCAAATGGCTGGCCCCGTCACTGGGGCTGTCGCCGCTGCTGGTCATGCTGGTTGGGCTGGCCGCCTTCATCGGCCACCTGTATCCGGTGTTCCATGGCTTCAAGGGCGGCAAGGGCGTGGCCACTGCCGGCGGGGTGCTGCTGGCCATGAACCCGCTGCATGGGCTGGCCGTGCTGGCCACCTGGCTGGCCGTGGCCTTCGTCACCCGCTATTCGTCACTGGCGGCCATCGTGGCGGCGCTGATGGCGCCCATCTACTGGCAGCTGTTCTACGGCATCGACGCCCGCGCCTTGGTGGTGCTGCTGATTGCCGCGCTGCTGATCTGGCGCCACCGCGAGAACATCAACCGGCTGCTGACGGGCAAGGAATCGAAGATTGGCGGCGGCAGGAAGGCCGCGCCGAAGGTCAAATACCCGCCGCCGCGGGTGGGGGGGCACTGAGCGTCACGCCGCCGGCAGTTCCTCCAGCGGCCAGCGGGGCCGGACATCGAAGTGCAGTGCTTCGCCGGCAGGCAGGGGGCTGGCGGCGGCCAGCCGGCGGGCACCGGCGTAGGCGATCATCGCGCCGTTGTCGGTGCACAGTGCCAGTGGCGGGAAGTGGATCTGCAGCGGCCCCCGGCGTTTAGGCCATCGCTTCACGGCGTCGGCCAGCTTGGCACGCAGGCGGTGGTTGGCACTGACCCCGCCCGAAATCACCAGCCGGTTCAGTCCGGTCTGCTCCAGTGCCTTCAGCGACTTGCCCACCAGCACATCGGTGATGGCCTCTTCCACCTCGCGGGCCAGCCAGGGGCGGTGTTCGGTGGGCAGCCCCTTCTTCACCTGCGTGAGCACGGCCGTCTTCAGGCCGCTGAAGCTGAAATCCAGATCGGGGCTTTTCAGTTTGGGGCGCGGCAGGCTGAAGACTGGTGCATCGGGCTGGTCCGGATTGGCCTGTGCAGCCAGTGCCGACAGGGCCAGCCCGCCGGGATAGCCCAGCTCCAGCAGCTTGGCGCTCTTGTCGAAGGCCTCGCCGGCGGCGTCGTCCACCGTCTCGCCCAGCAGCGTGTACTGGCCCAGACCATCGACCTGCAGCAGCTGGGTGTGTCCACCCGAGACCAGCAGTGCCACGAACGGGAAGGCCGGCGGATCATCCGACAGCAGCGGCGAGAGCAGGTGACCTTCGAGGTGGTGCACGCCGATGACGGGCCTGTTCAGCGAGAAGGCCAGTGCGGTGGCAACCGCCGCGCCGGTGAGCAGCGCGCCCGCCAGTCCGGGCCCCTGGGTGTAGGCAATGGCGTCGATGCTGTCGAGCGGCCGGCCGGCCTCGGCCATCACCTGTTCCAGCAGCGGCACGATGCGCTCGATATGGTCCCGCGAGGCCAGCTCGGGCACCACGCCGCCATAGCGGTTGTGCATGGCCACCTGGGAGTGCAGGGCCTGTGCCAGCAGGCCGTGGTCGGTGTCGTAGAGGGCGATTCCGGTTTCGTCGCAGGAGGTTTCGATGCCCAGTACCAGCATGGGGGACGCCTTTTCTGTTCAAATCAGCTGGTGCGATGATACGCGGGTTCGGCAGGGGGTAAGGCGGGTGGAAACGTGTGACGTGGTGGTGATCGGCGCCGGTGCGGCCGGGCTGTACTGTGCCGGGCTGCTGGGACAGCAGGGCAGGCAGGTGGTGGTGCTGGATCATGCCCGGCGCATCGGCGAGAAGATCCGCATTTCCGGCGGCGGGCGCTGCAACTTCACCAACCTCAATGGTGCGGACCCGGCCCGCTACCTGTGCACCGACCCGCGCTTCGTGCGCTACGCGCTGAAGGAACATCCACCCGAGCGTTTCATCGCGCGGGTGCGTCACGCGGGTATCGGCTTTCACGAAAAACACCTGGGGCAGCTGTTCTGCAACGACAGCAGCCAGCAGATCATCGACATGCTGCTGGCCGATTGCCGCCGCGGCGGCGTACAGATCCGCCATCCGGTGACGGTGACCGGCATGCAGCGGCTGGTGGTGCGTGAATCACAGGAGCCGGAGGAATCACGCCTGGCAGATCGTCCGTCCGCGACAGGGGCGCCTCCAGTGCCCGGCATCCGGGCCTTGCAGGACACGGACGCCGGACAGGCCCCCCGTTTCGAGATTCGTACTACGGCAGGTGTACTGCGTGCCCGCAGCCTCGTGATCGCCACGGGCGGGCTGTCGATTCCAGCCATCGGCGCCTCGGACTTTGCCTGGCAGCTGGCCACCGAGTGGGGCCTGCAGACCATCGCTCCCCGGCCGGGCCTCGTGCCGCTGACGATGACCTCTTCCGCCTGGCAGCCCTTTGCCGCGCTTTCTGGTGTGGCCCTGCCGGTGGATGTGTCGGTGACGGTCAGTCCACCGGGGCGTGCAAAGACCAGAAAACCGCAGTCTGTACGCTTCGGCGAAGACCTGCTGTTTACCCATCGTGGCCTGTCGGGGCCGGCATCGCTGCAGATTTCCAGCTACTGGCGCGCCGGCCAGCCGCTGTGGCTGAACCTGCTCCCCGGGATAGAACGGGCTGGCGAATGGCTGGTGGATCTGAAGCACGGGCGGCTGGCGGCTTCTCCCCTGTCCGAGGGAAAGCGGGGAGACGGGCAGCCCCATCGCCAGCAGCTGGGGACGATCCTGTCGACACTGCTGCCGGGCCGGCTGGCCCGTGCGTGGCTGGCCGGTGCCGCCACCCTGTCGGGAACGCAGTGGCCACCGCAACTGGCAGCCGCCCTGCAGGGATTGCGTGAGGACATGCGCCTGACCGACCTGCCCGATGCCCGGCTGCGCGAACTGGGGCAGGCGCTCAATGCCTGGCCGCTGGTGCCGGCCGGGACCGAGGGCTACCGCAAGGCCGAGGTGACGGTGGGCGGGCTGGCCACGGCAGAACTGGACCCCACCACGATGATGGCCCGGCGCATTCCAGGCTGTTACTGGATCGGCGAGGCCGTGGACGTGACCGGCTGGCTGGGTGGTTACAACTTCCAGTGGGCCTGGGCTTCGGCCTGGGTGGCTGCGCGGGCACTGGGCAACCATTGAGGCGCCCTTGATGATCAGACCCGGGGAAACTTCTGCCTGCTGTGCAGGACAGCAAGTCCAGACAGGCCCGGGGTGCTTCGCATGCCACAGAGCGATTCGTGGCCCGACGCGCCAGTGGCAGCCGACGGACGAACCCCGCCGGGCGACGGGATGCCGTCACTGCTTGGCAAGTGAACGGTGTCATGGCTATAATGCCGGACTGATCACAATAGCCCCCCACAACGTTTCAAGGAAGGTTTTTTCATGCCACTGGTCCGAGTCAAGGAAAACGAGCCGTTTGATGTTGCCCTGCGGCGCTTCAAGCGAACCATCGAGAAGACCGGGCTGCTCACCGAGCTGCGTGCGCGTGAGTTCTATGAAAAACCGACTGCAGAACGCAAGCGCAAGAAATCTGCTGCCGTGAAGCGCCACCACAAGCGCCTGCGCAGCCAGATGCTGCCCAAGAAAAAATACTGATCCCCCCGGGTCATCCCCCCGGTTCAGTCTTTTTTGACACAGGCTGCTGTGTGCCGGTGCATGTCCGTGAGGGCTGCGCTGGCGTATGGCAGCCGTGCCGTTCTCTGTCGTTTTCATATTCCTCACTGCACGGGTTCCTGAACAGCCCGTGGATAGCCCCATGAATGCAGCTGCTGATCTCAAAACGCGTATCGATGCCGACATGAAGGCGGCCATGCGGGCGCGCGAGAAGGTGCGTCTGGGTGCATTGCGGCTGCTGCTGGCCGCCATCAAGCAGAAGGAAGTCGATGAGCGCATCACGCTCGACGACACCCAGGTGCTTGCCATCATCGAGAAACTCTCCAAGCAGCGGCGAGACTCGATCGAGCAGTTCGAAAAGGCCGGCCGTACCGAACTGGCCGAACAGGAGCGCGCCGAACTGGCCGTGCTCGACACCTACCGTCCCGCCCAGGCCGACGAGGCGCAGATCAGCGCCGTCATCGAGGCCGCCATGGCAGAAACCGGCGCCACCGGCATGGCCGACATGGGCAAGGTGATGGCCATCGTCAAGGCCAGGCTGGCAGGCCAGGCCGATCTCGCTGCCGTGTCCGCCCGGGTCCGTGCCCGGCTGGCCGCCTGAGCGCGCCCGTCTGGCGCACACTCTTCGCCCCATGAAGGTTTGATCCCGCAATCGTTCATTCAGGAGCTGCTGACCCGCGTCGACATCGTCGATGTGGTGGGTCGGTCTGTCAAACTGAAGAAGGCGGGTGCCAATTACCAGGGGCTGTGTCCTTTTCACAACGAAAAGACGCCTTCCTTTTCCGTCTCGCCCACCAAGCAGTTTTACCACTGTTTCGGCTGCGGCGCCCATGGCTCGTCCATCAACTTCCTGATGGAGCACTTCGGCATGGGCTTCGTCGAGGCCGTGCACGAACTGGCCCGCGACGCCGGGCTGACCGTGCCCGAAGACAACTCCCGCGAGGGGCGTGATGCCGCCCAGCAGGCCAGTCAGCAGCTGGCGCTGTCGCAATGGATGGACCGGGCCGCCGCCTACTACCGCCTGCGGCTGAAGGAAACCCCGGCGGCCATCCAGTACCTGAAGGACCGGGGCGTGAGCGGCGAGACGGCCAAGCGCTTCGGGCTGGGCTATGCCCCGGCCGGCTGGCGCAACCTCGAGGGGGTGCTGCCCGACTATGCCGCGGAAGACGCCGAGCGGGCCGGGCTGGTGATTGCCGGTGACGAAGGCAGGCGCTACGACCGCTTCCGCGAGCGGGTGATGTTTCCCATCCGCAACCCGCGCGGGCAGATCATCGGCTTTGGTGGTCGCGTGATGGGGGCTGGTGAACCCAAGTACCTGAACTCCCCCGAAGGCCCGCTGTTTTCCAAGGGCCACGAACTCTACGGCCTGTACGAGGCGCGCGAGGGCATTCGCGAGACCGGCCGGGTGCTGGTGGTGGAAGGGTACATGGACGTGGTGATGCTGCACCAGTACGGCTGCACCTATGCCGTGGCCACGCTGGGTACGGCCACGACGGCCGTGCACATCACCAAGCTGCTGCGCCAGGCCGACCGCATCGTCTTTGCCTTCGACGGTGACAGCGCCGGTCGCCGTGCGGCATGGCGTGCGCTGGAGAACGCACTGCCGGTGCTGTCCGACACCAAGCAGCTGGATTTTCTGTTCCTGCCGCCCGAGCACGACCCCGACAGCTTCGTGCGCGAGGAAGGGCTGGAGGCTTTCGAGGCGCTGGTGCGCGATGCGCTGCCGCTGTCGTCCTTCCTGCTCAAGGAGCTGGCCAGCCGGGGCGACATCACCACCCCGGAGGGGCGTGCACGCATGCAGGCCGAGCTGAAGCCGCTGGTGCTGCAGATGCCCGACATTGCGCTGCGCACCCAGATTCTCGTGGACATGGCGGGCCGGCTCGGGCTGCACACCGAAGAACTGGCCTCCTATGTGGGCCTGCAGCTGGCACGTCCTGCCGCACCGTCGGGCCGCAGTGGCCAGGGGCGGAATTTCGGCGGCGCAGGGGGCCATGCGCGCGCCGGCAACGATTACGGTGCGCGCCAGGCTGGTCGGAGCGGTGCTTCGCGCAGCGATGGACGCTGGGGCGGTGCCGCCCAGGGGGCTGCTGGTCATGATGCTGGCCGCCGTGGGGGCTACGGTGATGGCAGCCGGGGGGCAGATGCCGCCGGCCGGGACCGGAACTTCGGCAGCAGGGCAGGTCGCGATGGCGGTTTCGCCGGTCGTTCCGGGTTTTCCGCTTCGGGGCCGGGGGGCGCCGGGGGCGGCCGTCTGCGCCCGACACCCACCACGCTGGTGCAGCGTGTCTGCCTGCTGCTGGCCTACTACCCGGCGCTGGCGCAGGAGCCGCTGGAAGACGAAAACCTGCTGCCGCAGCGCCTGCTGGACTGGCGGGCGCGGCTGGCCGGGCTGCCGGTGGGGGCGCACTTTGCCTCGGTGCTGGCCGGTGTGCGGGAAGAATCGCCCGCACAGGCCGCCTTCATCGAGCAGCTCGACGAGAAGGACGCGGGCGTGATGGCCAGCATGGGCTACGACGAAGCCCAGAAGGATTACTTCAATGCCCTGGACCGGCTGCGGCTGGACCAGGCCCGGCACGAACTGGTGCGGGCCGTCAGCCAGGGCCTTGATGAACCGGGGGTACGAACCCGATATGAGGAACTGACGGCTGTGATCAAGCGCTTATCCGAGCGGGGAGCGGGCTGATATGATTAGAGTTTCTTCATATTGGGGCAGGTCCGTGCCCGTTCGCAGGCATGGCGTGCAGGCCACGGGGCACACGCCGGCCTGCGGGGTGCTTCGCCGGTGCCTGCGCACGGCCCGCGGACCGGGCCGGCCGGGGCCCGGCATCGTGGGCGCAGGCCGGTATGCGGCTCCGCGGGCAGTACAGGCGGCCGAAGGCGTCTTCTTCGGTAACGGACAATGAACCTCACCCCGGCGGTGAGTCATCGAGGTTAGGGAGCAGGCGGGCAGCACGGTTTCCGGAAGATCCGGAACCGGCGGGCTGCCCGGAGGCTCGAACAGGCAAGGCGGAAATCAACGTGGCAAAAGACTCTGACAAAACTGCAACCCAGGAAGAAGTGACCGGCGCAGCCGCACCGGCCGCCGAGGGCGCCGAAGCCAAACCGGCGAAGAAGGCCAGGGCCGAAAAACCGGCCAAGAAGGCCGCCAGCAAGACCGTCAAGGCCGAGAAGGCCGAAAAGACCGACAAGGCCGCGAAGGCTGATGGCGCCGAGGCTTCCGACGGAGAGGAAAAGGCCGCAAAGCCGAAGGCCAGCCGTGCGAAGAAGGCCGATGGCACCAAAAAGCCGGCCAAAAAATCAGCCAGCAAGAAAAAGGCTGCGGCGAAGCCGGCGGCCGGCGGTGAACTGGATGATGATGACGGCTTCGAGGACGGTGGCGACTACGACGTGATCTCCACCGACGACGGCGACAGCGACGGTGACGATCTGGACGGCGTGGATGAAGGCGTGGACGAGGTGCCTGCCGCGCCGGCCAAGGGCCGCTCGCGCGACAAGCGCTCGAAGGAAAAGGCGCTCATCAAGGAAGCGCTGGCCAGCGTCAAGCAGGGCGTGACCGAAGAGGAAATGGAAGCGCGCCGCAGCCGCCTGCGCCAGCTCATCAAGCTGGGCAAGGAGCGGGGCTTCCTCACCTACGCCGAGATCAACGACCACCTGCCCGAGGGGCTGACCGAGGTCGAGGCCATCGACCAGATGATCGGCACCTTCAGTGACATGGGCATCTCGGTGTACGAGCAGGCACCCGACACCGACTCGCTGCTGCTCAACGACCGCACCGTCACCTCGTCGGACGACGACACCGAGGAGGAGGCCGAGGCCGCCCTGTCGTCGGTCGATTCCGAATTCGGCCGCACCACCGACCCGGTGCGCATGTACATGCGCGAGATGGGTTCGGTCGAGCTGCTCACCCGCGAAGGCGAAATCGTCATTGCCAAGAAGATCGAGGAAGGTCTGAAGGACATGATGCACGCCATCTCGGCCTGCCCGACCACCATTGCCGAGGTGCTGGAACAGGCCGAGAAGGTGCGCGAGGGCCAGCTGCGCGTGGACGAGATCGTCGATGGCCTGCTCGACCCCGAGGCCGACGAGGAAATGTCCTTCGGCCCGTCCCGTTCGGACAGCGACGATGACGACGAGGCCACGGTGGCCGCCATGAACAACGCCAAGCTCGAAGAGCTGAAGGAAGAGGCGCTGTCGCGCTTCGACCGCATCGGCGAGTTCTTCGAGGCCATGCGCCAGGCGCTGGAAAACGAGGGCTACAAGTCCGGGCCATACCTGGCCGCGCAGGAATCGGTGCAGAAGCAGCTGATGTCCATCCGCTTCACCGCCAAGGTGGTGGAAAAGCTGTGCGACATGCTGCGCGCGCAGGTGGACGAGGTGCGTACCGTCGAGCGCACCATTCTGGACATCTGCGTCAACCGCGTGGGCATGGACCGCGGCCACTTCATCCAGAGCTTCCCGGGCAACGAAACCAACCTGGCCTGGGTGGACAACGAGCTGGCCACCAGCCCGCGCTACGCCGACGTGCTGACCCGCAGCATCCCCGACATCCAGGATCTGCAGCAGAAGCTCATCGACCTGCAGGCCCGCGTGGTGCTGCCGCTGCCCGACCTGAAGGAGATCAACAAGCGGATGGCCATGGGCGAGATGAAGGCGCGCAAGGCCAAGCGGGAAATGACCGAGGCCAACCTGCGTCTGGTCATTTCCATTGCCAAGAAGTACACCAACCGCGGGCTGCAGTTCCTCGATCTCATCCAGGAAGGCAACGTGGGCCTGATGAAGGCCGTGGACAAGTTCGAGTTCCGCCGTGGCTTCAAGTTCTCCACCTACGCCACCTGGTGGATCCGTCAGGCCATCACCCGGTCCATCGCCGATCAGGCGCGCACCATCCGCATCCCGGTGCACATGATCGAAACTATCAACAAGATGAACCGCATCAGCCGGCAGATCCTGCAGGAAACCGGTGTCGAGCCCGATCCCGCCACCCTGGCCGAGAAGATGGACATGCCGGAAGAGAAGATCCGCAAGATCCTGAAGATCGCCAAGGAACCGATCTCGATGGAAACCCCGATCGGCGACGACGACGACTCGCACCTGGGCGACTTCATCGAGGACACCACCACGCTGGCGCCGTCCGACGCCGCGCTGCACGACTCGATGCGCGAGGTGGTCAAGGAAGTGCTGGATTCGCTCACCCCGCGCGAGGCCAAGGTGCTGCGCATGCGCTTCGGTGTGGAGATGAGTACCGACCACACGCTGGAAGAGGTGGGCAAGCAGTTCGACGTCACCCGCGAGCGCATCCGCCAGATCGAGGCCAAGGCGCTGCGCAAGCTGCGTCACCCCAGCCGGGCCGACAAGCTCAAGAGCTTCCTGGAAGGGCAGTGATGCCCGGGTGACATGGTCTTTGCGTGTCACGGGTTCATCGCCCCCGCGATACCCGGATACCAGACATGAGGCTTTCCTGAGTGGGTCGTGATGCATGGACGTGCCGTCCGTGCATCCACCGGCACGCAACGTGGAAGCGGGCAGGAGCTTGCTCCCAGCCTCCCCAACCCCCGCACATGAACCCCACACGGTTCGTTTGCGGGGGTTTTTTGTGTTCCGCCAGTGGAGAATCCCCCTCTTGGGTGCTCATGACCGGTGCCCATGACCGCGCTGGCAGTACCCTGAAACCATCGGGGATGCTGTGGCCCTGCAGCCCTGTCCTGTAGCCACCCAAAGGGGGACGCGGGGACGAATGAGTCCAGGACACACGCCAGGCAACGCAGACGCACTCACCAGCCGGGTGTGACCATCAGTAGACACCCAGCCCCCGCTCGTCCAGAGAACGTTGCCGGGGCAGGGGCAGTGCCCCAGACTTGCCGCTGCATGACGTGCCATCGGGGCTGATCCCCGCTGTCACGGGCACCACGCCCGTGCAGCCCGGCGGAAAGCTCCCGCAGCGAACCAGGGGCAGCGCCCCCGGACCGGCACGTCGGCCTTTCGTTCAACTGAACTGGTCTGGAGAGCATGAAACCCTCGCAAGCCTCGGCAGGCTTCACGCTGCAGGAAATGCTGGTGGTGATGGCCATCACCGGCATCGTGGCCGCCGCCGCCATTCCCAGCTTTCGGGACTTTGCCATTCAGCGTTCGATCAACGCCCAGATCACCGACCTGACCTCGGCCATGCGCCTGGCCCGCTCCGAAGCGATCAAGCGGGGGCGGGAGGTGTCGATGTGTCCGACGCTCAAACCCGATGACGCCAAGCCGGGCTGCAACCGTTGGGGCTATGACTGGTCGACCGGTTACATCATCTTCGTCGGCAGCGTCAAAGGGAACGACCAGTACATCCGCATCCAGCAGGGCTATTCCAATGGCGGCACGATCAAGGCCGATGCCTGGGATGCCGTTCGTTTCCGCCCCAATGGCGTGCTGAAGGAGGGCGGGGCGCGCGTGTTCGAGTTCTACCCCAAACACGCGCAGAACGATCCTTCCCTCATGAAACTGAAGAAAAAGGTGTGCCTGAGTGACACGGGGGTGCTGGCGCAATGCTGAGAACGGAACTGCGGGCACACCCACAATCGGGTGTATGGAACCATGAAAAATCAGGCGCACGCATGTCCCCGGAACCTGATGTACGGGTAGGTGCGGTATCTGGTGCAGCGGTATGTCCGAAATCAGGCGTACGTATGCGCCCGAAACAGTCCGGCTCCGGCCTGATCGAGGTGCTGGTGGCGGTGGTGGTGCTGTCGGTGGGGCTGCTGTCCATGCTGTGGGCGCAGACCAAATCGATGGGCTATCAGCGTACGGCCGAGTTCCGCAACATGGCGGCCCAGATTGCGACCGAATATGCCGACCGCATGCGGGCCAATGTGGCAGGGGCCGACCATTACCTGTCCAGTTACAGGTATGACCCGACGCAGGGCTTTTCGCGCCCCAATTCCGGTGAGAAATGCCATACCGCCACCGAGGTGTGCAGTGCCGCCGAAATGGCCGAGTCGGATCAGTACGACCTGCGCGTGATGGCGCGCAACAGCATGCCCGGCGGTGATGTGCTGGTGACCCGTGGCCAGAACAGCGGGTATGACATCTGGGTGGTGTGGATCCAGCCGAATGTGCCGGGTCTGGACGATCCTGCCCTGTCGTCGGCGGTATTCTGTCCGGACGATCTGAAACGGGACAAACACAAGCCGCAATGTCTTCAGCTGGGGGTATCGCTGTGATGCAGAAACAAACCTGGATGGGGCAGGGCGAGCAGCCGATGGCCTGGCATCCGCCCCGGCGCCGCGCGCAGCAGGGGTTCTCGATGATCGAGATGCTGGTGGCCGTGGCCATCGGCCTGATGGTGACGGCCACCGTGCTGTACACCGTGAGTGGCTCGGGCATGTCGGGGCGCAAGCAGAACGTGCAGGCCTCCATTCATGATCAGGGGATGCTGGCACTGGTGCAGCTGGCCGACCACCTGCGCATGGCCGGCTTCTGGATGCCGTCCTCGGAGGTGATGCCCGAAGACGTGTCCATGGACCACGAGACTTCGCTGTTCGGCTGCCGCGGCGACTTTACCGATCCGTCCGCCCCCTGGAGCGCGCTGGCCTGCAGCAATGTGAACAAGGATGCCAGCGACACGCTGGCGCTGCGCTTCGAAGTGGCCCGGGGTGGGCGCAACTGGGACTGCCTGGGCAGCGTGGTCATCAGCGAGGAGATGGACCAGGCCGAGGATGCCAGGGCTGCCGCCAAAAAAACGCAACGGGTCAGGCACGGAGAAAAGGTCTCCAACGAGATCAATGAACGCATCTACGTGAAGACGCAGGGTACGGCCTCGGGCAATCCGGGCCTGTTCTGCCGTTCGAACATTCCGCCCACGCCCCAGCCGAACAAGCCGCCCAAAACGGAACAGCTGCTGGCCGACAACGTGGACCAGCTGCGCATTTTCTACGGGGTATCGCCCATCAATGGTGAGGCCCAGTCGACCAACGTGGCCTTCGATGCTCCGGCGCTGGCGGGCCGTACCGAGAAGTATGTGTCGGCCACCGACCTGGTGAAGGCCTGCCAGCCGGGCCAGATGGCGGCCAATTCGTGGTGTGCGGTGGACTCGGTGCGTCTGTGCCTGGTCATGCGCAGTGACAACAACGTCAACGAAGAGGCCCGCACGCCCTATGTGGATTGCGACGGCAAGGTGCAGTACTCGAATGACCGCCGGCTGCGGCAGGCGTTCACGATGACCGTGGCCCTGCGCAACAAGGTGGCAACGCAATGAGGTCCAGCGTGAAGACACAGGGACGGAAGGACATGGCTGCACGGAAAACCGCCACGCCGGTTCACGCCGGTGCGGCAGCGGCAGGGCAGGGGCCGCTGGGGGCGCTCAAACGCAGCCAGCAGGGCCTGGTGATGATGATGACGCTGATCCTGCTGGTGGTGATGGCCCTGGGTACGGCAGTGGCCGTGCGCCTGTCGCTGACCACCGACATGGTGGGCGCCAACCTGCGTGCGCGTACGCTGGCCTTCCAGGCGGCCGAGGCGGCACTGCGCTTCTGCGAACGGCAGGTCATCAACAATTTTGCCGGCACGCCAATGATCACGGCGCTCTCCTGGGACGAGTGGACCGACGAGAACCAGTGGAATGGCCCCGCGGGCCGCAGGCTGACGCCGCAGGAAATCAACGTGCCGGCGCAGATCAAGACCATGCCGCAGTGCCTGTTCCGCTACCTGACGATCGACGACTGGCGCCAGATCGCCCCGCCCAAACCGGGTACGGTGACGGCCGAGTCGCGTGGTTTCGATTCCGACCGCTTCCGGTTCGTGCGCATCACGGTGCGTGGTTACAGCCCGGATTATGTGCCGGCAAACAGTGGTGATCCCCAGACGGCCAAGGGTTCGGAAGTCCGTCTGCAATCGATGGTGAGAGTGATCCAATGAACGTGTTTCAGACACAGGGGCGCAGCCTGCGCCAGCAGGATGGGGAAGTGACGCGGGCCGTGGCCTGTGGCCGGGCGCCATGCTCCGGCGCGGACATGCCTCACACCGGCATCTTTGGTCCGTTCGAGGTGGAGGCCGTGAACAGCGCAGAGGCGCCGGTGCGTGCCGAGCCCATGCCGGCCGGCCTGATCCACCACACGGTGGCGCGGGCAGGGCGCGGTGTGCGGCATGCCGGTTTCACGCTGATCGAACTGCTGATTGCCATTGCCATCGTGGGCATTCTGTCGGCCGTGGCCATTCCGTCGTACTTCACCTACATCCAGCGCGCCAACCGGGCCGATGCCAAGGCCGTGCTGATGGACGCCACGCAGTTCATGCAGCGTTTCTATTCGCTGCACAACGGCTACAACCGCCAGCGTGATGGCCAGACGCCGGTGGAACTGCCCGATTCGCTGAAAAAATCGCCTCGCAACGGAGCGGCGCTCTATCACATCAGCCTGAGTCATGTGGATGCCACCAGCTATACGCTGCAGGCCAAGCCGGTGGACGGGAACGATCCCTGCGGCACGCTGACGCTCAACAGCACGGGGCAGCGCGGCATCGAGAACCGTCCGGCCAAGAGCGGCATGACGGCCGAGAGCTGCTGGCGGTAGGACACGGGCTGCCGGCCCGCCGGGCCGTGCAGCCAGATGCAGCGCCGGCAGTGGCTGCCGGGGCAGGGGCGGCGGAACCGGGGCTCCACGGGAGCATCGGCCTGCCGCCCGGTGTGTATCCGGAAGGTTTTTCCATCAGGCCAGTCAGGCCGGTCCGTTTTTGGGCAGACCGGACAGGGCCGGGAAATCCGCCCGGAAGGGAGTTTCAGAGATGAATCAGCAGGAATTGTCGCGCGGCCACTGGGCCGATGGTGCCTGGCGCAAGGCGCATGCCGGGCCGGCCGGGGAATCTCCCGGCACATTTGTCATGGACGTGGACGGTGAGGACGCAGGGCTGTGGATGCACGGCCTTTCGTCGTTTGATGATGCGCCGGAACTGGACGTGCTGTGGGGGCTGGCCGGGCAGCTGGAGGCCAGCGCCGAAGAACAGGCCGCATGGCACGACCTGAGTGGCGCGGACGAGCCGGACTGGCACTTCCATCTGGGTTTCGACGCACTGGACAGCTTTGCCGGCTTCGAGGGTTTCGACGATTCCGTGGATGGGCCTGATGGAGACGTCGTCTTCGGCCGGGACGAAACCGGGGCGCGTGCATGGGGGAATTCCGGCCATCCATCACCATCGGTTCGGGGGCCGGGAGCAGATGTCCTTCGGCCTGCCGTGGAGAGCGACGACGCCAGAATCATCACCGTACACGGGCACTGAACACACGGAACACGAAAGGACAGGGGGCTTCGGACCAGGGCGCACTGCCGGCCGAAGTGTCCATGAACGAACAGTCACAGATCCGTGAATGACCCGATACGGGCTCACGGACAACCAGACGAATACCGGGCATTGGGATATGAAGCACATTCAACAGAATGACGCAGGACAGCGGGTCGGGGGGCGGCCGGTGGTGCGCCGCGTTGCGCGGGCCGTGCAGGTGGCACTGGCACTGATGTCGTGTGCCGCAGCACCGGCCGTGCTGGCACAGGCCGCATCCGGTGGCGCCGCGAGTGGTTCGAAGCTGGCGCAGGAGTCACTGATCATCAAGCAGCTGCCGGTAGTGGAACCCAACCTGATGTTCACGCTGGATGACTCGGGGTCGATGGCGTTCAACTATCTGCCGGATACGGATCTGGAGAGCATCATCTTCGGATTCCACCCGGGGGAACCGAGCTTTTTTCCTGACCGCGAGCTGACCGACGATGACTATAACAACAAATATGTCCGGGTCTATTCGGTGTACTACGCGCAGGGTCTGCTGGCCACCAACGACAATAACGTGCTGGCCGCACGTCGCCGCTCGCCGCAGGTGAACACGCTGTACTACAACCCGGATGTGCAGTACAAACCCTGGGTGAACAAGGATGGTACGTCGATGGAGAACGCCAATCCGAAGGCGGTCATCTATCACATCGGCCATCCGCACAAGTCCATCCGTGACTGGCATACGCTGGACATCACCGGTACGCACAGCACGCTTGGTCAGGTCGACGGCGGCAAGGGCGTGCTCAAGAGCATGAAGATCCCGGTGTGTGTCGAGCCCACACTGGGAACCAACAGGAAAGGCAGGTACTGGAGCATTACGAGTAACTGGTATGCACAGGGCTGGTGCAAGCGTGATGACAGCATCACCGAAATTGCGCCCGCCACCTACTACCTGAAAAAGGATCCCAATTTCCAGCCACCCGGTGACTGGAAGCAGGACAGCGCGTCCAACTACCAGCGTGTGTCGATCAAGGACCACCAGAGCTTCGACCGGGCGCTGGCGCGGGAGGACTGTGCACTGAATGCCGCAAAAACGGGGCGCGTCTGCACACAGGCGCAGGAATACCAGAATTTTGCCAACTGGTTCCAGTATCACCGAACCCGCATGCATGTGGCCATCGCGGCCGTGGGCAATGCCTTCGTGAAGGCGCTGGGTGGTGACGTGCGGGTGGGCTATGGGGCCATCAACAACTCGGAAGGTAACGAGTTTTCGGGGCTGGTCGGCAAGGATATCGATGGCAAGAACATGCCCATCATCGAACGGGGCGTGCGCCGCTTCGAGGGCAAGGACCGGGAAGATTTTCTGGCCTGGCTGCTGTCGCGCGAGGGCAAGGGCCCCACGCCGCTGATGCGTGCGATGAGTACGGTCAACAAATATTTCGAGCGGGATGACAATAATGGTCCCTGGGGCAACAACCCCGGGCATGCCCAAAGAGGGGAGTCCAACAGCGCCCATCTTGCCTGCCGCCGCTCGTACCACATCCTGATGACGGATGGACAGTACACGTTCTGGTATCCGGGTGTAACCGATGATGAGAAGAACAGACTGCAGACGGAAAAATATACGCTTGAATCCGATAACGTAGCGGGGGATGTCATTCGGGATGACCGCCCGCCCACGGACGGAAAGCCCCGTCCCTCCTATCAGTACCAGCCGGAAGCGCCGTTCCGCGGTACCGCCTCGGGCTCCCTGGCCGACTACGCCATGGATGCCTGGAAGAAGGACCTGCGCAAGGATCTTCTCAATATGGTGGAGCCCTACACCAGCACCAAGGATGGTTCGAACCCGTCGTTCTGGCAGAACGTTACCACCTACACGCTGGGCTTTGGTCTGAAGGGCACGCTGGATCCGAACAAGGATCTGGAGGCCATCAAGGCCGGTACGAAGCAGTGGCCCGGCACAGTGAAGGCCGGTGATCCGACTGCCATCGACGACCTCTGGCATGCGGCCATCAACGGCCATGGCCGTTATGTGGATGTGCAGAACAGCGAAGGCTTCCTGAGCGAGATGGAATCCATTCTTGCCGATATTGCCAACCGGACCGGTACGCAGTCGGGTGTGGATGTGGCGTCGCGCGCCCTGCAGGCCGACAACCAGAAGTTCGTGCCGTCATTCCAGACCAAGCTCCAGACGGGGGAACTTTCTTCCTTTGCCGTGAACGCCAGCGGGGAGCAGGGCGCCCTGCAATGGAGTGTGTCACAGCACATCCCGCTGCCGAATGCGCGCGCCATGTTCGTGGGCGATGGAACCCGTGAGGGGGCGAGCTCCTTCTCATCGGCAGGCCTGGGACAGAATGCACTGACGGCACTGGCCGGCGGGGCAGGTGTCGACCTCAAGAAGGACGCAGCCAAGGGCAATGCGCTGATCGGCTTCCTGCGGGGCGAGCGGGATGCGTCCTCGAACACGTTCCGGACGGTAGCCAAGGGCCTGGGCCCCATCGTCAATTCCTCGCCCACCTACGTGGGGGCTGCCATCGACCGTGGCTATCGCTACCTGCCCACCAACCTGAAGGACAACGCCGGGGCGGGCAGCAGTTACCGCACCTATGTGGACCAGAAGCGCCGGCGGGCCTGTGCCGGCACCGAAAGCCGGGTGTGCGGGCAGACCATGGTGTTCGTGGGGGCCAACGAGGGCTTCCTGCATGGCTTCAATGCCAACCCGGACACGGCGAAGGACGGTGGCAAGGAGATCTTTGCCTATGCGCCCTTTGGCTCGCTGAAATGGCTGGGGGCGTCCACCCAGAAGGGCTATCACCCGCGGCTGCTGATGGATGGTCCGCTGATCGAGCGGGACGCCTTCTGGGACGGCCATTGGCACAACGTGGTGATCGGCACGACCGGCGCCGGCGTGAAATCGGTGTTTGCGCTGGATGTGACCGACACCCGCAGCACGGCCCTGAACGAGAAGGCGGTGCTGTGGGAGCTGAGCGAGGAAACGCTGGCCGCCAACACCAGTGCCGACACTTCGGGCAGCACCGATGCGCTGGGTCACGTTCTGGCCGAACCCGAAGTGGGTGTGCTGGCCGACGGCACCTGGGTGGCCGTGCTGGGTAACGGGTATGAAAGCAAGTCCAACCGCGCCCAGCTGCTGGTGGTGCGCCTGAAGGACGGTGTGGTGCTGCATCGGCTGGACACGGGTGTGGGCAGTGACAAGAATCCCAATGGGCTGGGTGGCGTGGCGCTGGCGCGTGATGGCAACCAAGTGATCACTGGCGCCTATGCGGGGGACCGGCTGGGCAACCTGTGGAAGTTCGACATGGCCAGTGCCAACCGCAGTGACTGGCGGGTGGGCTATGGTGGCAAGCCGATGTTCACGACGCACGGTGCACGCCCGATCACGGCAGCACCCAACACCGTCACGCATCCGCTGGGCGGCATGATGGTGCTGTTCGGCACCGGCAAGCTGTTCGAGAAGGGCGACAACATTCTGCCCACGGATGGCAGCACGCTGCCGGTGGATGCCATCTATGGTGTGTGGGACCGCACCCGCGTCATTCAGGAACGGGTTGCCGGCACTACCGAACGGCTGGTCTGGGTGGACGAGAACGAGCGGGCCGCCAACGGCAGCTGGTCGGTGTACAAGGCCGGCAGGCCGGTGACCGCAGCCCAGGTCCGGAAGCGCAAGGTGAATGTGCTGGTCGTGCAGGGGCGCCGTCTGGCCGTGATTCCCACCACGGACAAGGCCAACAGTGCGCTGGACTGGCAGACCGAGCGGGGCTGGCGCATCGACCTGCAGGGGATGATTCCCATCGAGGGGCAGCGCAGCATTCTGGCCCCGCAGCTGCTGTCGGGGATGGCGCTGTTCGAGACGATGAGCCCGCTGGTGAACGAGTCGATTGCTGCCTGCCAGGCCACCATCAACACGCCGGGCTTCTCGCTGCTGGTGGATCCGCTGTCGGGCCGCATGAGCACGAAGTCGGTCATCGACACCAACAAGAACAGGATAATCGACGGCGACGACGAAAAGGTGGGCGGCTGGGCCGTGGAGAACTGGACGGGCCGCTCGGTGATCCTCTCGGAAAAACCGCAGGCGCCGTGCACCACGAAGGACTGCAAGCCGGTACAGCCCAAGCTGGTCTGTCCGAAGAACTCCCTGGGCAGCAGCCTGCAGAACGTGGGTGAGGCGGAGAATGTCTGCGTGGGCATTCCGGCACCGACCCGCTGGTGGTGGCGCGAGCTGTCCATCCCCGACAACAGCTACAGTGCGGGGGCGGCCGTGACCAGCCCGCTGGAGGGCGGGGGGAACTGACCGGACAGGCGTTGTGCACCCAGGCAGGTGTGCGCAGCGGGAAAACGGGAGCAACCGGGGAGGGGGGCGGCTGTCGCTCCCCTTGCCGGGAAGTCCGGAAGGGCCGGATGCTGTCTGCGGGTGCAATCCCAGGGCGCATCCGGCTTTTTTCGTGCAGGGGATGCCGTTTGGCAACGCACCGCCTGCCGTTCGTCGAATCAGGGCGTGCAGCGGTCCGGTGTCGCTTGTGCGCCACGGCGGCCGGCGTGATAGTGCGGGCAGCAGCGAGGAGGCATGGGCCCGGGCGTGGGTTCGGGCATGTCTCCCTTCGGGAAGACGTTCATGGCAGCCAATGTGATGAAGAACAGCAATCCGGTCGTGCAGCAGGGTAACGGGCAGGTGTGCCCGGGCATTCGTCCTGCCGCTGGCCGTGCCGTGCAGCTGGCCCTGGTGGTGATGGCCTGCATGGGCAGCCTGCCGGCCCAGGCGAAGATGGCCCAGAACTCGCTGGTGGTGACCACACCGCCCATCATCGAACCGAACGTGATCTTCACGCTGGATGATTCGGGGTCGATGCTGTACAACTTCCTGCCGGACAATGACGGGCAGCGCAGGCTGCAGGCCTTTCATCCCAGCGAGCCGAAGGTGATGGAGAAGGAAGGCTTTGCCTACGGTTACACACTGGATGGTGCGCTGGCCGACCGGACCGACAGCCTGCTGACGGCACGCCGGCGCTCGCCGGATGTGAATACGCTCTACTACAACCCGGAGGTGCTGTATCTGCCGTGGATGAAGTCGGACGGTACGCGTGAGCCCAATGCCGATCCGAGGGCAGCGTATTACTTCTTCAACCACAATTCGCTGCGGGTGAACCTGGTGGGGCAGGTGGCCATCACGGGCGAGCATGCAAATCACGTCTGCAAGGAATTGCGCAGGGACAACAGTGGCTGTGAGTACTATCCGCGCAACGACATGCCGGGTACGGTTTATCCGGCCACGTATTTCCGTCTGAAGAGTGCAAACGATCCGAACGATTCGAAAAAGAAACTGGATCCAAACAGTCCGGCAAACTTCGAGCGTTTCATCATTGCCGAACGAACCAATGGCGTGCAGATTCGTTCCGACCTGCGTACTGATTGCGCAGAGGTATCGAAGGGGCTGCGCCACTGCACACAGGAACAGGAATACCAGAACTTTGCCAACTGGTACCAGTACCATCGGATGCGCTACCTGCTGGCAGCTGGTGCAGTGAGTGAGGCCTTCTACCGCCAGGTGGGTGGGGATGTACGCCTGGGCTTTGGCCGGATCAACAAGGGCGAGTCCAATGTCGATGGCCAGCGCACGAGTGTGATCGAGAAGGGCGTACGCCGCTTCGAGGGGATCGACAAGGAGGCCTTCTTCAAGTGGATCCAGAAGGATGTGCGGCCGCACTACGGTACGCCGCTGCTCAATGCCACCATGTCGGTGGGCAAGTATTTCGAGCGTACCGATGCGCAGGGGCCGTGGGCCGATACATCGCAGAAGCACGGCACCCGCTACCTGAGCTGCCGTCGTTCCTACCACATCCTGATGACGGACGGTGCCTACAACGACGGCAACAAGGACGAGCTGTTCCGGCAAAGACCTGGCGCGGCGAATGCCGACTGGGTGGATGGCCCGCTGATTCCCGCCTCCGGCAGGAACAAGGCCTACCAGTACAAACCGCACGAGAAATCCGATCCGATTCGCAAGCAGTTTGCCAGTGAAACGTCGCAGACACTGGGCGACCTGGCCATGTATTTCTGGAACCGCGACCTGCAGCCCGGCATTCCCAACAATGTGCCCACGGGCACGGGTGATCCGTCGTACTGGCAGAACGTGACCATGTACACGATGAGCTTCGGTGTGGGAGGCACGTTGCCGGCAGGTTCCCCGGAACAGCAGCGGGCAACACTGGAAAAGATCCGCAACGGCCAGCTGAACTGGCCGGCAAGGATTGGGGGGGAGTCTCCCGAGACACTGGACGACCTCTGGCACGCCGCCGTCAACGGCCACGGCCGCTACGTGAACGTCAACAACAGCACGGAGTTTCTGGCCTCGATGCGCCAGATCCTGGCGGAGATCGTCGACCGCACGGGTACCACGGCCGGCGTGGCGGTGAGCAGCCGGGCGCTGCAGACCAGCAACCAGAAGTTCGTGCCGTCGTTCACCACCCGCAGCCGGACCGGCAATCTGGAAGCCTACGCGATCAATGCCGTGGGCAGGGAAGGGGTGCGGCAGTGGGGGGCGGCCGAGAAGATGCCGCACTGGAGCTGGCGCAATGTCATCGTGGGAGCGCCCGGCGGGCTGACGGCCCAGAAGCTGGAATGGACGCAGCAAAAGCCCAACTATCTGACACCGGCCATGAAGAACATGCTGCTCGCCCAGGCGGGGGTGACTTCGGGGACCGAGGCCGAGAAGACCGCCGAGGGCTGGAAGCTGGTGGCCTATCTGCTGGGTGACAGCAATTACGAGACGGTCAAATACAACCCGCGTCGTGGTGCGCTGGGGCAGATCATCAATTCGAACCCGGTGTTCATCGGGGCGGCCACCAACCATGGCTATGGTGCGTTGCCTGCCAACCTGACTGGTCCGTCTGGTGACAAGACCCTGCCGCTGGGCACGCTGTACCGTCAGTACATCAGGGACACGAAGGGCCGCAAGGACCGCAAGCGGCTGGTGATGGTGGGCAGCAACGAGGGCATGGTGCATGCCTTCGATGCCCAGACCGGGGCCGAGCGCTTTGCCTATGTGCCCCATGTGGTGGCAAAGGAAATGGCCCGTCTGGCCAACCGGAACGTTTCTGACGAGCGGCTGCTGATGGATGGGCCGCTGGTGGAGACGGATGCGTATTTCGAGGGCAGCTGGAAGAACGTGGTGCTGGGTACCACCGGGGCCGGGCCGGCGGCGGTGTTCGCCCTGAACATGTCGGACACGACCGATGCAGGCCTGGGTACGAAAACGCTGATGTGGGAGCATGACAGGGACAGCCTGAAAGAGCTGGGTCATGTGCTGTCGGCGCCCGAGGTGGGGGTGCTGCGTGACGGCACCTGGGTGGCGGTGTTCGGCAATGGCTACGAGAGCAAGAGCGGGACGGCACGGCTCTTCGTGGTGGATCTGAAGACCGGGCGGCTGCTGCGCGATATGGACACAGGGGTGGGTTCGAAGGAATCTCCCAACGGTCTGGGCGGCGTGAAGCTGCTGCGCGACGGCAACGGGGTGATCACGGCGGCCTATGCGGGTGATTTGCTGGGCAACCTGTGGAAGTTCGACCTGGCGTCGCATCGCTCCCCGGAATGGAAGGTGGCGTTTGGTGGCAAGCCGATGTTCAAATCGGAGAACGGCCGGCCGTTCACGGCGGCTCCGGCCACGGTCACGCATCCGCGGGGTGGGGTGATGGTGCTGGCGGCTACCGGCAAGCTGTTCGAGGAGGGCGATGAAAAGCTGCGCGAGCTGCAGTCGGCCTATGGCCTGTGGGACGCCTCGGTGCTGGTGCAGAAGCCGGGCGGTTCGACCAATGCGGGCCCGGGCGCCCTGTCGGGCAGGCAGCTGCAGGAGTGGGTCTGGCAGGAGGGCCAGCCCTTCGATGCCACGAAACTGCTCAAGCGTGAGCAGTCGCTGTCGCAGGGCGGAAGCTTCTCGCAGCAGACCGACCCGACGAAGGTGCTGGACTGGACGCAGCATCGGGGCTGGCAGGTGCCGCTGACGATGATGAAGGACAAGGGCCTGCGCAACATCGTGCAGCCGCAGTTGGTGTCGGGGCAGGTGATGTTCGAGACCATGACGCCGGTGCTGGACGTGGACTATGCGAAGGATCCGTGTGCCGATCTGGTCGATGTGCCGGGCTTTACGCTGTTCCTCGATCCGCTGTCGGGCGGGATGTCGAAGAAGGCGGTGATCGACACCAATCGCGACGGGAAGATCAACGACAAGGACCTGGCGGTGTCGGGCTGGAAGGTGGAGAACTGGACGGGCCGTTCGGTGGTGCTGACCGAGGAGCCGGCCAAGCCCTGCACGACCAACCCGTGCACGGCGCAGGGCCAGTCCGTGCCCCTGTGCCCGGCACAGACGCTGACCAACATTGCACTGACGGCCAAGGAGGCCACGGTGGTGTGTGTGAATCTGCCCACACCCAACCGCTGGTGGTGGCGCGAGCTGGCCATTCCGGACAACTCGTACAGCGCCGGCAAGGCGGTGGACCCGGATACGCTCAACGGCAGTTCCGGCCAGTGAGGGTTACTTATGGCCGCTGGCTGGCAAAGGTGTCGCACTTCTGCACCGAGCCGCTTTCGTAGCCGATGCGGAACCAGGCCAGGCGCTGCTGCGAGCTGCCGTGGGTGAAGCTCTCCTGGTTGACGGAGCCGCCGGCCTTGCGCTGGATGGCGTCGTCGCCCACGGCGCTGGCGGCATTCATGGCTTCGGCGATGTCGTTGGCGTCGAACCAGTTCAGGGCCTTCTGTGAATGGTTGGCCCAGATGCCGGCGTAGCAGTCGGCCTGCAGCTCAAGGCGCACGGAGAGGGCGTTGTAGCTGCGTGCGTCCAGCCGCCGGCGGGCCTCTTCCATTTTCTGGAGGGTGCCGGTGAGGTTCTGGATGTGGTGGCCCACCTCGTGGGCGATGACGTAGGCCTGGGCGGTGTCGCCGTCGGCGCCCAGCTGGTTCTTCAGGATGCTGTTGAAGGCCAGGTCGATGTAGATCTTGCGGTCACCGGGGCAGTAGAAGGGGCCGGCGCCGGTGACGCCGGTGCCGCAGGCGGTGGCGGTGCGCCCCGTGAACAGCACGAGACCCGGCGGGGTATAGCGCGCGCCACTGGCCTGGAAGATCCGTGACCAGACGTCTTCTGTGCTGCCCAGCACCACGGAGACGAAGCGTTTGGCGGGGTCGCTGCTGCCCTGGGTCTGGCCCTGCTGGCGGCTCTGCTGCTGTGGCGCGTACGACTGCTGCTGTGTGGGGGTGCCCATGTCGGTGCCGCTGAGCAGGCCCAGCAGCGTGAGGGGGTTGATGCCCAGCAGCCAGCCCCCGACGAGGATGACGGCAATGGTGCCCAGGCCGAGCCGGCCTCCACCCAGGAAGGGCAGGCCACCGCCGCCGCCCAGGCCGCCACTGTCGCCGCGGCGGTCTTCGATGTTGGTGCTCTCGCGTTCGTTTTCCCAGCGCATGAGAAGGTCCGTGAATGGGGTACTGTGTTGGATGGCGGCGACAGGCCGCGGGCAGGTGTCGTTCGTGGCGAACGCGCAGGTCAGGGCGTGTCGTGGATGAATGAGCCCATGGCCCGCTTTGGGATACGATCTGCCCGTGATGATAACTGCGCCGTGCTGTAGCAATTGGTTGCGTAAGTTGCCAAAAATCACGAATTGGTCTGTAATGGTGGGCAACATGGGTAGGGAAGTTCTTTCGGCATGACGATTCGCTGTGACCGGATCTGTCTGCGGGACGGGGGCCGGGATGTGCTGCGCGCGCTGTCGCTCGACATCCCCTTTGGCGGTCCGCTGACCATCGTGGGGCCGGCCGGAGCGGGCAAGTCTGCGCTGTTCCGGGTGCTGGCCGGGCAGCTGCGTCCGTATGCGGGGCGGCTGCATGTGCATGGCCGCGAGGTGGCGCTGGACGGCGGGCGCAACAGCCAGGTGGCGCTGGTGGACTGTCGCAGCACCAACTACCCTGATTTTTCTGTGTGGGACAACATTGCGGTGCCGCTGCGGCTGGCCCGCAGCAAGCTGCTGGAAGAGCAGGTGATCACACTGGCCCATGCGGTGGGGCTGGGCGACTGTCTGGCGCTGCGCCCGGGCGAGCTGTCGCTGGTGGGGCAGCGGCGGCTGGCGCTGGCGCGGGCCCTGGCGGCACGGCCGGCGCTGCTGCTGCTCGACGATCCGCTGGCCCGGCTGCCCGATGCCGAGGCCGGACATCTGCTGGAGGATCTGCCGTCGATCTGCCGGACGGCCTGGCAGCAGGGCATGGCGGTGGCGGTGGCCACCCGCAGTTCGCAGGTGGCGCTGGCGCTGGGTGGCGATACGGCGGTGGTGGCCCAGGGGCGGCTGCAGCAGCAGGAGGCCCGGGCCATCGATGTGCTGCTGCGCCCGGTGTCGCTGAATGTGGCGCGGGTGTTCGGTGATCCGCCGATCAACCTGCTGCGGTCCACGCTGGTCAATCATGTGGTGCACATCGAGCAGGGGCCCAGCCTGATGCTGATGGCCCCGCTGAATGTGGAAGATCCGGCATTGCTGGCCGGCATCCGGCCGGAGGATTTCCGGCTGCAGGGCAGTGTGGGCGATCTGGCTTTCCCGGCACGGGTGGAGCGGGTCGAGTGCAGCGTGTACGGCAGCCGGATCGAGTGCCGTTCGCGGGCGGGCAGCCTGACGGTGATGGCACCGTCGCTGTTGCGGCCGGCGCTGGGCGAGTCGGTGGTACTGTATGCGGATCCGGGCTCGGTGTACCTGTTCGATGGGGCCGGGGCGCTGGTGCAGCAGATCGAACGGGCGACCGAACGGGCCCGGCGGGTGCCCGAGGTGGTGCCGGTGACGGACGACGACATGCCGGATACGGTGGCCGGCCCAACCATTTTTGCGTTGCGCTGAGGGCGGGCTGACGATGGCTTTCTTGCGGGTTTCTTCGCTGGATGTGTCGGGCAGCCGCTGGCCGCGCTGGCTGGGTGGACGGCACAGCGGCAGGCTGTCGGACATCGAGCTGATGCTGGACGAGGGCAGTCTCTGTACGGTGTTCGGCGACGCCGGGTCGGGCAAGTCGCTGCTGGTGCAGACGCTGGCCGGGCTGCACCGGCCATCGCGAGGGCAGGTGCTGCTGGACGGGGTGGATGCGACACGTCTGCCGCCCGGGCGGCGGCGCACGGCGCTGGTTCCGGCCATGCCGGTGGTGTATCCGGCGCTGACGGTGGAAGAGAATCTGGCCTGGCCGCTGCGTCGCCAGCGGCTGGGGGACGAACAGCTCTCGCGGCAGGTGCAGGAGATGGCCTCGCTGCTGGGCGTGCTGGATGTGCTGCATGTGGCAGCAGGCCAGTTGCCGCCGGCCACGGCGCAGCGGGTGGCCATTGGCCGGGCGCTGATGCGCGAGGACCTGGCGCTGCTGCTGCTGGACGATGCGCTGCAGATTCTGGATGCGGAGGGCCGGCGCCGCATGGTGGGCTGCCTGCGGCAGGTGCAGCGCAGCCGCCGGATGTGCATCCTGATCACCACGCGGGGCCAGCCGGATGTGATGGGGCTGGGCGACGAGTGGGCCATGCTCGATCAGGGGCGCATTCTGCAGCAGGGGCGGCCGGCAGAGTTTCTGCAGTATCCGCGGACGATGGCGGTGGCCAGCCGTCTGGGGGGCAGCTGCCTGAACGTGCTGCCGGCCCGCTCCGAACAGGGGGTGGCGCGCTTTGCCGGTATCGGCCTGCAGCCGCCCTCGCCACCGCAGCTCGATCTCTGGCTGGCCGAGCTGCAGGCCCAGTTTCCGCAGGCCAGCATCGAGATGGCGATTCGTGCCGAGAACGTGGTGCTGGGGCGCCCTGGGCAGGAGGGCTGCATCGAGGTGGTGCTGACCGCCATCGAGGACGACGGCACCTGGATGCACATGCATGGCGTGCTGCCGGGCACCGAGGTGACGGTGTGTGCGAAGGTCATGGTGGATTCTCCGGTTGCCTACGATCTGGCGGCCCTGGCGGGTGGGGCGGTGCAGGGGCGGCGCCAGGCGCTGCAGTTCATCAACCGCCATACCCTTTTCTTCGTGGACGGACGGCTGGTGCAATGAGAGGACGGGCGACATGAGTGCATTGCATCGCGAGCGCTGGTTTCCGGTCTGGCTGGTGCTGCCCGGCTCGGCCACGCTGATGCTGCTGTGGCTGCTGCCGCTGGTGGTGCTGGTCCAGCTGCTGGGGGGCCAGGCGGCGGGGTCGCTGGGGCGTGCCTGGCAGATGATGGTCATGCTGGTGCAGAACCCGGGCGTGCAGCAGGAGCTGCTGTTCAACGCGCTGCGCCTGACGGGCACCATTGCGCTGGAGGCCCTGCTGGGCCTGTTGCTGGCCCGGCTGCTGCCGTTGCGTGGCTGGGCGGCCGGGGCATGGCACACGCTGCTGGGCGTGATGCTGTTCTCGCCGCTGGTGATCTCGGTGATGGGCTGGGGCGGGCTGTTCCAGCCGGGGCTGGGGCTGGATTTTCCGCCGTCCTGCCAGGTCGATCTGCTGTGCGAGAACGCGGCGCGGCTCACCGACGCCGTCCAGGTGCTGGTGCGCGACCTGTGGCAGTGGGTACCGCTGTTTGCGCTGCTGTGCGTGGCGCGGCTGCGCCGCATTCCCCGGGTCTGCTACCAGACGGTGGCCTTCGATGGCGGCGGACGGTGGACGGCCTTCCGCCTGATGGAGTGGCCGTGGCTGCGGGGGGCACTGGGGCTGGGGGTGCTGTTTCGCCTGATGGCCGGACCGGTGCTGGACGTGAACTTCTTCCGCTTTCTGGCCCGGGCCGATGGCGGGCCGCTGGCGCTGCTGGCCGGTTCGCCGGAGTGGCTGGCCGGGGTGGCGGGCAGCGTGCCCGGGGTGGCGCCGCTGTCGTGGCTGCTGCCGGGGCTGCTCAATGCGGGCGGGCAGACGGGCAATGTGCCGGTCTATGAGCTGACGGCCAGCTTGACCCTGCTGCAGGCACTGCTGATGCTGCCGGCCCTGCTGATGATTCCCTGGCTGCTGCTGCACAGGCCCAGCAACCGCCAGCTGCCCGGCTGTCTGGTGGAAGTGCCGGCCGAAGAACCACTGGGCCGTCGGCGCGGCCTGCTGGGCGGGCTGCTGCGCTGGCTGGTGCTGGCGGCCTGTGCCGTGGCGGGGGTGGCGCCGCTGGTGTGGCTGGCCGTCATGGCCCTGCAGGTGATGACGCCCGAAGGAACCGGCTACGGGCTGGCGCACTTCATGGCGGTGCTGGACGATTCGGTCTGGCGTTCCAGCCTGCTGCGTACCGGTGTGCGGGCACTGCTGACGGCGGCCGTGGCCGTGCTGCTGGCCGTGCCGATGGCCTATGCGTGGTCGCGCCGCCTGCTGGCGGGCGACCGGCTGATGACGGTGCTGCTGCTGTTCAGCCTGTTCATGCCCACCGTGGTGCTGGCGCTGCCGCTGATCCACGTCAACGAGCTGCTGGGCTGGCTGGGTATGCCCTATGCGGTGGGGGTGGCGCACCTGGCCTTTGCCGTGCCGCTGTCGGTGTGGCTGCTGGCGGCGGGCATGGTGCGGGTGCCGGTGGCGCTGGACGAGATGGCCATGCAGGACGGCTTCGGCTTCCTGCGCTTTCTGTGGCAGGTGCTGCTGCCGGCGGTGCGCCCGCATCTGCGCGGGGCACTGCTGGTCTGCTTCATGCTGGGCTGGATGGAATTCCTGTATGCGCGCGTGCTGGGGTCGGTGGTCTGGCCGCCGTCGGTGGTGCTGCTGTCGGAATCGGTGATGGCGCTGCCGCTGGCCGAAGGGGCGGTGCACCGGGCGGAATGGCAGGTGCTGGCCGCGGCAGCCTGGCTGGTGATGCTGCCGGTGATGCTGGCCGTCTGCGCCCTGCGCGAACAGCTGCCCGACATGCTGTCGCTGTTCCGGCTGGTGGGCCCGCGACCGCGCGGGCGCGCGAAGCAGGGGTAACGGCGCAGCTGCCCTGCGTCACTGCTGCCCGTGGTCGCGCGGGCGCTGCAGCAGGGGGCCTGAAAGTGCTGCGTCAGTGAAGGGGCGTTGCCGGGTGAAAGACCCGCAGCGCCGGAAATGTTCCAGCCCTGCGGGCCTTCGGGTGCCGGGCGGTCAGCGTCCCTTGCTGCGGGCCGAGGCGAAGGCCATGGCCAGCGCGCTCTGCGGCTGTTCGGCCGGACGGCCACCCGGGCGGCCACCATCGCGGCGCGGGGCGCCCCGGTCGCTGCCACGGCTGGCGCCG